>Ga0247608_10002262_pt1 | contig 24550 bp, 16 predicted proteins | sample 176DNAGHGlowgp2_FD_193490 | JGI IMG/M metagenome (GOLD analysis project Ga0247608, IMG submission 193490) | Sheep rumen microbial communities from Palmerston North, Manawatu-Wanganui, New Zealand - 1766 DNA GHGlow gp2 | ecosystem: Host-associated > Mammals > Digestive system > Stomach > Rumen ... | reverse complement strand
GGCAGATCGAACTTCGTCACCAATGTCTGGTTCAGCAGTTCGTTGATGGGAGGCACAATCTTACTCGAGATGAGGATGAAGAAGATGATCAGGCCATAAACGCTCCAGGCCTTGAGGGTCTTCACCAGGCCAAACTTCTTCTTCTCGACAATTACCTCGTCAGCAGGATTCTCGTCCTTGATAAACAGCTTGTTGTAGAGAAGCATGGCGATGATGGCAGCCACGGATCCGAGGATGGCTGGCGTCTCAGGGCCGATGAAGTGGGCACAGCAGAACTGCACGATGATGGAGAAGCTGCCCACGAAAAGGGCAATGGTGATATTCTTAACGATCTTCGTACGATCAGTCATCATCAGGATGAGGAACGGCGTGATGAAGAACATCAGCGAGAGCTGCAATATAATAAAGGTAGCCACCTCACAGAGCTCCTCAGGCGTAGCCACGCCACTGGCGGCCACTTGGTTGGCGAGTGTCGTGGCTGGCAGACCTACGGCTCCAAAGCCCACAGCCACCGTATTGGCCACCAGACAGATCACAGCTGAGAACATCGGCTTGAAGCCCAGTCCGATAAGGATGGCAGCGGGAATGGCCACGGCCGTTCCAAAGCCCGCCATACCTTCGAGCACACCACCAAGACCCCACGTCAGCAGAAGCACGAGCAGGCCCTTGTCAGAGGTCATCTGGATGAACTGTGTCTTGATGGTCTCAATCTCCTTCGTCTCACAAAGGATATTGTAGCTGAAGATGGCACAGATGATAATCAGGATAATGGGGAAGCATGCCTTCAGGAAGCCCTCAACAATAGACCAGAGGGTGATGCCGTAGATGCTGACACCAGCGAACTTGGCGGGTAGGATGCCCATTGCGGGAACAGCAAAGAGCGCCAGGAGGACGGTTACGATAAGAGTGACTACCGCACTCTTATAGCCAGACACTTTGAAGCCCATCATCAGGACAATGAGCAACACGATTGGGATTACAGATACTAATGCTGTCATAGGGGTTTTTAGTTTTAATGATTCATATTGGGCACAAATTTACGAAGATAATCCCATAGTACCACAATATTTTAGTGAAAAAATCAAAAATGACAAAAAACACTCCACTCTTAACTCATAACTTTCAATTTATTTTCGTATCTTTGCCCCAAAGTAATACACGTAATAACTTAAAACCAACATTGTCCTATGGTGAACAGTTTCCTTTCAGATCTCAGACAATTCATGCCGTCTGAACGTATTTATACCGACGAGCTCCGTACCCTCGGCTGGGGAACGGATGCCAGTTTTTACCGCCAGATTCCGAAAGTCGTCATCCGAAGTGACGGTGAGGAGGAAATCTCGAAGATAGTATGCCTCTGTCAGAAGTACAAACTACCATTCACCTTCCGTGCTGCAGGCACCTCGCTCTCAGGACAGAGTTGTACCGACTCTGTGCTCATCGTGGCGGGCAAGCACTGGGAGAAGTACGAGATTGGCGAGAATCAGGAGACGGTCAGGCTCCAGCCTGGCATTGTGGGGGCGAAGGTGAATGAGTTTCTGAAGCCCTATGGCCGTGTGTTCCCACCAGACCCAGCCTCCATCGGCTCTGCGATGGTGGGTGGCATCGTCATCAATAACGCCTCGGGCATGAACTGTGGTGTCCATGCCAACAGCGACCGCATGATGGTGTCGGCAAGAATCATCCTCACCGATGGTACCGTACTCGACACAGGCTCAGAGGAAAGTCGCCGGAATTTCAGGAATACGCATCCAGAGTTCCTAAAGAAAATTGAGGCCCTGCGCGACAAGGTGCGTGCCGACGAAAAACTTGCCTCGCGCATACGTACCAAATATAGTATTAAGAACGTGACGGGTCTGAACATCCGTCCGCTCATCGCCTACGACGACCCCTTCGACATCATCGCCCACTCGATGGTAGGCTCAGAGGGTACGCTCGCCTTCCTCTCCGAGGTGACGATGAAGACCCTCATCGACTACAAGTACAAGGCTTCGGCGATGGTCTACTTCTACACGATGAAGGAGAGTTGCGAGGCCGTGGTGGCAATGAAGAAGATGAAGGCTGGCGAGGACGACCTGACCTATAGCGCGGAGAACCTGGTGGTGAAATCGGCCGAGATGCTCGACTATATGTCGCTGGCATCCGTCGACGACCCCATCTATCTGCAATACAAGAAAGATGTGGATGCTGGCAAGATCGCCGGTGTGGAGCCTGGCGACTATAAAGGTCTGACGGCCATCCTCACCGAGACGAAGGGTATTACCCACGAGCAACTGCTGGAGAAGATTGCGAAGATTCAAGAGTGTCTGAAGCAGTTCAATCTCTATATCCCCGCCGAGTTTACCGAGGATCCTGCCGTCTACGGCAAGTACTGGGCCATCCGCTCAGGCATCTTCCCCAGCGTGGGCGGCACGCGCCCCATAGGCACCTCCTGTCTCATCGAGGATGTGGCCTTCCCCATCGAGTCGCTGCCTGAGGCCACGGTGAAGCTCCAGAAGCTCATTGCCGACCACGGTTACGACGATGCCTGTATCTACGGCCATGCCTTCGAGGGCAATTACCACTTCATCTTGAACCAGAGTTTCAAGAGCGAGCACGAGGTGGCCCGCTATGCCGAGATGATGCGCGACGTGGCGAAACTCGTGGTCGAGGGTTACGACGGCTCACTGAAGGCCGAACACGGTACAGGCCGTAACATGGCTCCTTTCGTGAAGTACGAGTGGGGTGAGCCAGCCTACGAGGCCATGAAGGAGCTGAAGGCCATCTTCGATCCAGAGGGACTGCTGAACCAGGGGGTGATCTTCAACGACGACCCCGACTGTTTCATCAAGTGTCTGAAACCTCTTCCCGTGCTCGACTACGACTTCAAGAGCATCCCCGACGGCGGGCACTACCTGATGGATCCGAAGCTCTCGACGGCGAAGGAGACCATTGAACAAGTAAAGCGTGCGAACAAATGTATCGAGTGCGGCTTCTGCGAGGTGAACTGTATGTCATGCGGCCTGACGCTGTCGTCCCGTATGCGTATCGCCGTACAGCGCGAGATCCGTGAACTGGAGGCCACCGGCAGAGATCCTGAGCGCGCCGCCACCCTTCGCAAGCAGTATAAATACTATGGTGATCAGACCTGTGCAACAGACGGTCTCTGCTCCACTTCGTGTCCGATGAAAATCAACACGGGCGAGCTCACGCACATCATCCGCCAGCTCGACATGAACAACAGCACCATTGGCTATCAGGTGGGTGAGTTTGCCGCCAACCACATGGCAGGCATTAAGAGTGGCCTGCGCGTGGTGCTCGATGTGGCCCACGCCGCCCATATCACCCTCGGTCCCAAGCTCATGACCACCGTCTGCCGTACGATGAACAAAATGGGCCTGCCTCTCTGGACGACGGCCATGCCGAAGAAGCATCGCCAGCCAAAACCGTCAGACCTCACGCAGTTCATCATCGAGAAGTCCATCCCCCACCACGAGGAAGAGCACTCTCCCTTGAAGGTGGTCTATTTCCCCAGCTGTATCAACCAGACGATGGGTCAGTCCAAGCAAGGCGGTAAGATTCACGACCTCGTCGACGAGGTGATTCAGCTCATGGCGAAGGCTGGCTACGAAGTCATCTTCCCGAAAGGCATGGAGAAGATGTGCTGCGGACAGATCTGGGAGTCGAAGGGTATGCTCGACATCGCCGACCGTAAGAGTGCCGAACTGGAGAAAGCCCTGTGGGAGGCCTCTGAGCAGGGCAAGTATCCCGTGCTCTGCGCACAGAGTCCCTGTCTGCACCGTATGAAGAAGGTGATGAAGAAGATGAAGCTCTACGAGCCTGCCGAGTTTATCATGGAGTATCTCGTGCCCCGTCTCGACTTCCACCCGATAGACCGTCCGATAGCCCTGCACATCACCTGTTCAACACGTCAGATGGGAGTAGCCGACGACCTCATCAACTTAGCCAAGCTGTGCTCCACGAAGGTATTCCTGCCTGAGGGTGTAGGGTGCTGCGGCTTCGCTGGCGACCGTGGTTTCACATTCCCGGAGTTGAACAAATACGGCTTGCGCAAGCTCCGTCCGCAGATCGAGGCCAACCACATCGAAGTGGGCTACAGCAACAGCCGTACCTGTGAGATTGGTCTCGAGACGAACACGGGCATCCCCTACATGAGTATTGTCTACCTCGTCAACGAATGCACGACGGCAAAGAAGCCGGAGAGGGCAGCCTAGCATTCTGTTTCTTAAGTCCAAGGATTGTCAACGTAAAAAACAAAAGGACTATCCCGATGATAGCAGCGGACGACGGACGAGAGGGATGTCTGATGCTGCCGAACTGGCACTGATACCGGATCATGCGGTCGATGAAGGCATCCACCGTGGACCAGTGACCAGCCTGCACCTCGGCGACAAGACGTGGGAACACTTCACGGATGTACCGCTGGTGCTCTGAACTCATCGTGGAGGGGAGTTCATCGGTGGCACTATACCAAGTGATGACTCCGTCCTCCTGATGGGGAAACAGGCGCATGGTCTGCCAACCGTCGGCCAACAGGACATAACCTGCCAATATCTGCTCCACGCTGAGGCTGTCGTCGGGTTGTATCATCTTCCGGGCTTGAAGCGACATGGTTGAAACAGACGAGCCTTCAGCGACAAACAACTGGCAGAAATGCGCAGCCGTATGCTCAGGCAAAACCTGAGGGCGAGCCAAAGAGGTGAAAAGGTTAGAGGGTGAAAAGGTGAAGAGTACCCATAGAATACACCTATATCGACTCGATAAACTTAACGATGGCATCGCGATCGGATTTTGGCAGATTGTAGAACTTCTCTGTAGCACGATAACCATCCGACTGCTTGGAGTATCCATGCCACATGATGGCCTCGATGACAGTACGGGCCCGGCAGTCGTGCAGACGATCGTCGGCACCAGTGAGACGACGACTCAAGCCGCGACCCCACAACGGTGTGGTGCGACACCAGCCAGTACGGATATCGTTGGCCATGAACAAGCGGTGCTGAACCAGATCGGTGTATGGCCAGATGGTCTGGTGGGCATACTTGGGCAGCATGCTGCCGGCATTCTTTCCCATCTGCTGGGCGTAAGCCTTGGTACTGGCATCGACCCACATGTCATCAGAACCAGTCGTCCACGACGGGCGGTGACAGTTGGCACAACCAATCTCGCTAAACAACTGCTTGCCGCGCTGCACATCGGCATCGTTCAGGTTTCGGGCGGCAGGAACAGCCAATCCACGGTGCCACACCATGAACTGGTAGTACTGCTTGTCGCTCATCTCCTCTACCCCATTATAGGGTGCACCATTGAGCAGATACTTCTCGAAAGTCTCCTTATAGGCGACAGAGGGGGTGTTGAGCACCTCGTAGACACGGTTGGCAATGCCTTCGTCAGTACCATCGGCATAATAAGGATAAAGAATGCTGAGGGGTGATGAACCGTGCTGCTTGATGTAGCTGATCACCTCGGGATCCTCGCTCTGTGCCCTAGCCCACGCCGAGGTGGTGTAGAGCCAATGGCGGTCACTACGGGTGACGTTGGTGATGTTCCAGATGGCATTGGCGCCGGCACCGTCCTGCAACGATCCACGGGTCATGGCGTAGGTAAAGCGTTTGAGCGGACCATGCCCGCCGCGATGAATGCCCGTATCGTTGTAAGGCGCAGAATAGTAGGCACTGGCCTTGAAGGTGTTGGTCTCCTTGTCCCACATGGCGGGGTTCATCTCAGCAAAGCGGGCCTCCGACGCCCACTGTTTCTCAATCTCCTCATCGTCGATGGCATCAAGCAAAGCCGTACCGTAAATACCGATGGTCGATTCTAAGCGTACCTCATAGTCGGTAGGCTTCGGATTGGTGTTGAAGGCCGACTGCGGAATACGCACCTCAGGATAGATCAACGAGTAAGCCTCGCCATCGGGGAAGGTCATCGCCAGTCCGCTCTCCATCGCCGTTACGGATTTCCAGTCTATCTGGATCTGGGTCTCGTCGATAGGTGCCTTGAAAGGTGCCATCGCCTGCGTCTGGGGCATGCCCGTCACCTCAGAGATATAAGCATTGTTACTGGGGTGATAGATGACCAGCAGGTAACCGTTGCCGATGGTGTTGGCCTGATACTCCGTCTGTCGTTTGCCATGGCCGTAACTCGGGTGACAGGCAATACAGCTGTTGCGCACCCAGACAGGCCCCAGTCCGCGACGGGGAGCCTGCTCGAAGGTGTAGAGGTGCTCAAAGAAGTCTTCGCCGGTATTGAAGTCCTCCTCCATGCCTGCGATGTTTTGAACGGCAGGTGTCGGGGCTGAATAGCTGGCCTTCTCGGTGGTACCCAACTCTCCGCCAGGGAACCACTCTTCGGCCGTAAAGTTACCAGTGGCCTTGCCGAAGACTTCTTCCCCAGTCTCCAATAGACCCAATTCGGTCAGATCATTACTGTCCGAACAAGCGGTAAAGGCAGGTGCTACCAAAAGCCCTGCCAGTAAGAGTTTAGAAGTCTTCATCGTCTTCAAATGCTAGATTCCAAATCGTGCAGCAGTACTTCACGAAGGGCGACGGCATATTGCTGATACCTTCGATGGCGCTGACGTATGCGCCCTCTACCTTATTATTTACTGCATCCTGCTTCACACTGGCAAAGAAGGTGTGGAAGCTGTACTTGTTGGCCTTCTTGTCGGTAGAGCCGAGCCATACGTTACGGATAGAACGGATGTTATCGCGGAAATCGGCGATGGAGTTGTAGCTGTAAGGTGACTCCACATACGACACGTCGCCGGCAGAGAAAGGATTGGCGATCTTGGCAGTACCCACCTCGTTGGCAATAGCCAGACAGCTACCCTCATCGTCAGAGAGAACCTGTGCGATGGCATCCTTCAGCGTCGGGAAACTACTGTTGGCTCCAGCAATACCGGCATTGATGAGATTATCGCCAAAGGAGAGGCCTTTTTCGGTTTGATAGTCGAGACCGGCGGCCTTCACCACAGCCATACGGCTGGCATCCCGGCCGCCATCCCAGGCACACTGCAGCTGGAAGGTGCGTTGCTTGAGCAGGGTGCAGATGGTCTGAGCATACGCCAGCTCCTGTGCACCTGTGATAGTCTCGAAGTTCTTATAGGTGTCGTTGCCTTTTAGTTCGGCCACCTGCCGTGGCTGACCATCGCGGAAGAGGATGAACTCGAGAGCGTGGAAACCCAGGATGGTCGCATCGTCGAGCATCTCGTCGTTCATGCCGTTGTTGAAATAGCTGAGCAACAGTGAGCGGTTCAGCGGCCACGAGTCGATCGTGGGGTCGATGTCGAAATCCGAAGCGGCACCGCCCAGGAAAGCCTCACTCTGCTCCCAGTACATACGGGCAGCCTTGAAATCCTTGCATGCCTCATCAACCTGAGCCTGGGTAATGGTGCCGGTGGTCAGTCCGTGCAGTGTCTTTTCAAGCGCCTCCGTGTTATCGGCCAGCTTGGTATAGGTGGGCACGATCACCTCGCTGACCAGATTCTTCAGTACCTCCCGAAGATAGGACTCCTGAGCCTCCGTAAGTTTGGCACTGCCGATGATGGCGTTGGCCGCCTCGAGCTGACTGACAACATCGGCACAACCGTCAACGGCGCTCTCGCCAAACGACTTTACCGAATAATTGGCAGCAGTCGTGTTAGAGCTGTAATTGTCATCGTCGAGAATGGGTCTGGTCTCGCTCACACTAAACGCTGTTTCTTCGTTGTCCTTGTCGTCATCACTACTACATGATGTGAATGTCATTGCGCCCGTCAGGAGCGCCATTGCTAAGATAAATTTCTTTTTCATTTGTTGTTTATTTAAAATGTTTACGATTGCGGTAGCAAATTTTTCACTCTTCACTTAAAGAAAGAATCCCTCATACGCCACACCGATGCTGACAGAAGGCTCGTCGTTATACTGGCTTTTCAGGAAGCGATGAGAATACTCGGCCTTGATGGCAATCTCAGGTATGGGATAATAGTTCACGCCAACGGCCATGCGCTTCACCTCGGTATAGTCGTAAGCTGTGCTCTTGGTATTGCTGGCGTATGGGTTATACTGCTCGTAGCGACCGAAGAGATAGAGGTGAGAGGTGGAGGACGAGAGATGAGAGAGCAGCGAGAAGATGTCGTAGCCAGCCTCAATGCCTACGGCGTATGCATTCTTGCTGACGAAGGCCGAGTGGTGATAAGGCGACTTCTTGTTAGTACGGTTATAAACATACTTCAGCTGTTCGGCATCGCCCAGATAGCCATAGTCGGCCTGTCCGCGAATAATCCAGTTGTGAGCATTGTAGGTAAAATCAAAGGCACCAACAAGCACCTGACCTTTATACTCCGCATCCACACCATTGGCATTTCTGGGGTAGCTGTTGCCGATGCTCTCGCCGTAATAGCCGCTCAAGCCCAGACGTAATCCTGGAACGGAATAGTTATCCAAGCGGAGCGCTACACCATATTTGTTAGCCACCTCGAACTCCAGCGGACTGGCCGTTCCCTTCTTGATCCAGTTGGTGTTGGTAAAGTTGTCGGCATTAAGACCTGCCAGCAATTGGGCCTCATAACGGAACTTCTTGTAACGGCCAAAGAACGAAATGCCCGTCTGATGCCAGGTGCTGGGCAGAATGGTATTCTCGCCCTCGGGACGATACACGGTGAAGAAGTTGAGTGGTTCGTGGTGCGCATTGTTCAGACCCACTGGTACCACAATATGACCAAAACGGAGATTAGCCGCACGAGAAAAAGTCTTCTGAATCCAGAATTGCTCGAGTTCTACCTCTCCGCCTTTCTCTGTTTCCTGTTCCCACTCGCCACCTTCCTCGTCTTCCTTCTCGTAGGCAAGGCCTGCACCGCCATGTTCGAACTCAATCTCTGTACCCAGTGACCAGCCTTTGCCGAAGTCATAACCCAGATAGATGACAGCATGGGGAATGTCAAAACGTCCGTGACTGGGGTCGTTCTTATGTTCTTCAGGCTGACTATACCGACTGACGTGATCACTATAATAATTGCGTGAGTAAGCCACTTCACCGTAGCCACCCACGCTTAGTCTATTACCTTTTACATGCTGCATCACGCTGTCGCCAGCATGGACCTGCGCATTAGCTGTCAGCACCATACTGACGAATGCCAAAATTCCTATTAGTCTTTTCATCGTTCTGTCTGTTGTTTCAAAAATCGGGTGCAAAAGTAGTGGGTTTCTTGTGCTTCCGCAATACCTAAAAATGATGAAATCGCCCATTCTCACCCATCATCTCTCACTTTTCACCCCTAAAATACCTACTTGTGATTATTGCACAGGTCGGAAAATTTGTCTACCTTTGCACCCGATAATCATATTTAGGTAGTTTACGGTTTATAGTTTATAGATGAAGAATCAGAAAATGTATGAGGCGGACGACAAGATGATCTCGCTCATCCGTGATAATTACAACCTATTGCAGTCGCTGGGCAGTTTTGGCATCAGCCTAGGTTTTGGCGACAAGACTGTACAGGAAACATGTGAGGATAACAATGTGGACACCTATACATTTCTCGCTGTGGTCAATTTCGCGATGAATGGATATGGTGAGTTTGAGACGGACGACAAGATTAGTGTACCCACGCTGCTCCACTATCTCGAAGCAAGCCACGCCTATTTCCTCGACTTCCAACTGCCCTACATCCGCAGGGAACTGACGGAGTCGCTCGACGAGAACGACTCACTGGCACAACTCATCCTACGTTTCTACAATGAGTATGCCCGTGAGATACGCCAACACATGAAATATGAGCAGAAAACGCTGTTTCCCTACGTGGAGTCACTATTGGAAGGACATCCCACAAACGATTACAACGTGGAAACCTTCTCGAAGCATCATGGGGCTGCCGACAAGAAACTGCGCGAACTAAAGCTGCTGATTATAAAATATCTGCCGCAGGACGGCCTGCACAACAATCAGCTCACTGCCACCCTTCACGACATCTATGAGAACGAGGTGTGGCTGCGTCAGCATGCTGAGATAGAGGATCGCATCTTCGTGCCGGCCATCCGTCGTCTGGAGCAGAAGGTAAAGCAAAGCGATGTTACCAAGAATATTACCGACATGGTGTTCAAAAGCGGCATCGGCCAGAACCCAGAAGCATTGTCCGACCGCGAGAAGGATGTGATTGTATCCCTCGTTCAGGGTATGTCGAACAAGGAAATCGCCGACCACCTCTGCATCTCCACCAATACCGTCATCACCCACCGCCGCAACATCGCCCGCAAATTACAGATCCATAGTCCGGCAGGCCTCACCATCTATGCTATCGTCAACGGACTGGTGGACATCTCAGCGGTCAAGATTTGAGAAATTGGACTTTTCGTTTTAATTAAAATGGTCGGCAGAGCGCCTCGCAGACCCTATCCTGAAAATTTCGCCCCTCGGCATTCTTCATGATGCCCTGGTTGATGATGCAGAAAGCCAGCAGGTGCTGGTTGGCTGCACGACAGTAGCCCGCCAGCGAGGAGATGCCAGTGAGGGTTCCTGTCTTCGCATGCACGTTACCCTCGGCAGCACTTCCCTTCATGCGTTTCTTCAGCGTGCCGTCGACACCTGCCACAGGGAGGGCGGGATAGAGCGCCGCCATCACGTCGCGCTTCAGATAGGCATAGCGCAGCAGACGCACCATCAGCTCAGGCGTGACATAATTATATAACGACAGGCCGCTACCGTCGGCAATGCGATAGGGAATACCCCTCACACCCGCCTTCGAGAGCAAGCTCTTGACGGCCTGACGGGCATGGACGGCCTTCGCAGGACGCTGGCCCGTAGCCGCAGCAATCTGGAAGAACATCGATTCGGCATAGAGGTTGTCGCTCTCCTTCATCATCGGCACGAGCACGTCGCCGAGCGAATGTGAACGGGAGCAGACGAGCAGCACGTCCTTCGGCAGGCGCCCTGCCGAGATGGGGGCATTGACAATGACCCCGCATTTCTCCAATTCCTCCTTGAAGCGCTCGGCAAACTCATCCTTCCTCGATATAAGCAACGGTGTGAGCTGGGGGTTGTCGTCATCCCAGCACCATCCCTCGCCCAGCAGCATGTCCTCCTTGAAGGTGACATCCTTCATGATCCTTCCGCTGATGCTGTCGATGCCCACCCTGTGCAGGGTCTCGGCCATGATGCGGAGGTCGGTATCATCGAAGAGGGGGTCCATGCCGCCCACGAGCCACACATCTCCCTCAAGCACGCCGTCGGCCATGCGCCCCTGATAATAGAGCGAGGTGCGATAGTCGTAGCGACTGCCCAGCAGGTCGAGGGCCGTCACCGATGTGAGCAGTTTCATGGTCGAGGCAGGGCGGAGCGTCTGCTGACCGCCGTAGCTGTAGATGACGGAGTCGGCTGCGAGGTCGTAGACCATCAGTCCGAGCTGGGTGCGTCGCAGCAGGGTGTCACTCGTCAGGCTGTCCAGTCGTGCCTGTACGTTCATCGGCCAAGGCAGCACCACCTCGGCCGTATCTTGTCTCAACAGTGTCACGTCAGGCAGTGTCTGTGCCTGCATAGTAAAGCACTGGCTCCACGCCAGTGCCATCATCAAAACTATCTTTTTCACTTTTTTACCTTTTCACTTTTTTACTTTTTTACCCTTTTACCTTTTTACCTTTAATCAGTTCCTACTGTACCTCGATACCAGTCGCTTGATAGCCTTGTCGAGCGACTCCGACGGTTCAATAATGTTATAGTTGCTCCAGTAGTCGGGATCCAGGAAATACTCCACCTTGTCGTAGTAGGCATCATGCGAGTCAAACGAGTTGCGGCTGGCAATGGGCTGCACATGGTCAGACTGACTGTCGGTGACGGCCATTTCACAGGTGGCGGTGAACGAGGTGGAGAACAGCTTGCGCTTCCAGTCGCAGTTGAAGCGGAAGGTGTTGCGCAGATAGCTGATGCGGGTGACGCCCTCCTCGTAACGGTAGTCCACGACGGTGGAGAGCTCACGCGGTTTGAACCTCACGCCAAAGGGCTTTCTGACGAGCATCGTCTGCGTAGCCTTATCCTTGTCTCTCATGTCGAGGTCGAGCTCGATACGCGTAAAGGCGAGACGCTCGGCATCGATATACAGCTTACCGAAGAACAGCGCGTGGTCTGTCACGAAGTAAGGCTCCATGAGCACGACAAACTGCTGACGGTCGTTGATGAACTCCAAGGGGGCCATCGAGAAGCGATAGGCGTCGAGATCTTCCTTGTTCAACAGGAATTCCCGATTCTTGACCAGATCCATGACCACGGCCTGCACAGGTCCGCCCGCCACCTTCACACCCAGTGTGTCGCCTTGTTTCTGACTGAGCAGCCGACGCCCCTTGACGATCGCCACACGGTCGCGCGCCGTTCCACGGTTGTAAGGAGTCTTGTACAGATCCTCCACGCCCTCGGCCACATAGATATAGTGGCGACGCTTCATGGCCGTCTCACGATAGAAGCCCTTCAGCAACTCAGGCACACGGCTGTAGTTATCCGGAATCTTGTCGATGGCGATGTCTACAAGCCGACGAGGATCCTCGTTGCGAACAATCACCTCGCGCAGTTGGATGGACGTGGGCACCAGACGGATCGTGAGGTTCTGGTCTCCCGTCTCCTGATTACCGATCTGAATCCTGCGGGTCTTATATCCCAAATGCGACACACTGACGGTCTTTGCCTTCCCGTCAAGCTTCAGGGTGAACACACCATCTTCATTGGTCACTACCGACACGCGCCCTGCAGCGACACTCGCCTGCCGCAAGACCTGACCCGTCTTGTCGTCGATGACCGTTCCGCTCACTATCACCTGCTGGGCAAACATGGCCAGCGGGATCAGCATCATCCATAGTAATCCTAGTTTTTTCATCGTCGTATTGTCTTGGTTCTGCTGCAAAGATACAAAAAAATTTCGACATAAGAACATAAGAACATAAAATTTTATGTTACTTTTGTTCTTTTGTCTGAGAAAAATGATTATCTTTGCAGCAGAATAGCAAAAGAACATCAAGTATGGTTTACAAGTATGATTTCCTCGTGATCGGTGCCGGTGTGGCCGGCATGAGCTATGCCTTGAAGGTGGCCAAGGCCAACAAAGGCCGCGTGTGTATGATCTGCAAGACCTCGCTCGACGAGGCAAACACCTCGTTTGCCCAGGGAGGCGTCGCCTCGGTGACGAACCTCGAACTCGACAACTTCGACAAGCATATCGAGGACACGATGATTGCGGGCGACTACATCTCCGACCCCAAGGCCGTGGAGCAGGTGGTGCGCATGGCCCCCTCTCAGATTCAGGAACTCGTCAAGTGGGGTGTGAACTTCGATAAGAAGGACGACGGCACCTTCGACCTCCATCGCGAGGGCGGGCACTCCGAGTTCCGCATCCTCCACCATGCCGATGATACGGGTGCCGAGATCCAGCGCGGACTGATGGAAGCCGTGAAGGCCGACCCCAACATCGACATCAAGGAGAACCACTTCGCCGTGGAGATCATCACCCAGCACCATCTGGGTGCAAAAGTCACTCGCCGTTCGCCATACATCCACTGTTACGGTGCTTACGTGCTCAACCCAGACACACAGAAAGTCGACACCTATCTGGCCAAGATCACCGTCATGTGTACAGGTGGCTGCGGAGCCGTCTACCTGACCACCTCGAACCCCGTCATCTCCACGGGCGACGGCATCGCCATGGTCTATCGCGCCAAGGGAACGGTGCAGGACATGGAGTTCGTGCAGTTCCACCCCACAGTGCTGCATAATCCCAACGAGACCCATCCCGCCTACCTCATCACCGAGGCCATGCGCGGCTACGGCGGCATTCTGAAACTGCCCAACGGCGAGGAATTCATGCAGAAGTACGACGAGCGTCTGTCGCTGGCGCCGCGTGACATCGTGGCCCGCGCCATCGACAAGGAGATGAAGATCCACGGCATCGACCACGTCTGCCTCGACGTCACCCACAAGGATCCTGCCGAGACACGCCACCACTTCCCCAACATCTACCAGAAGTGCCTCTCCATCGGCATCGACATCACCACCGACTATATCCCCGTCAGGCCCGCTGCCCACTACATGTGCGGCGGCATCAAAGTCGACCTTAACGGCCAGACCAGCATCGAGCGCCTCTACGCCCTCGGCGAGTGCTCCTGCACAGGCCTTCATGGCGGCAATCGCCTGGCATCGAACTCACTCATCGAGGCCGTCGTCTATGCCGAGACAGCCGCCCGCGACTCGCTGGCACACCTCCACTTCTACGACTACAACGAACAGGTGCCTGAATGGAACGACGAGGGCACGATGACCAACGAGGAGAAGGTGCTCATCACCCAGAGTGTCCGCGAGGTGAATCAGATCATGGCCAACTACGTGGGTATCGTGCGCAGCGACCTGCGCCTGCATCGTGCGTGGGACCGTCTCGACATGCTCTACGAAGAGACCGAGAACCTCTTCAAGCGCGTGAAGGCCTCGAAGGATATCTGCGAGCTGCGCAACATGATCAACGTAGGTTACCTTATCACCCGCTTCGCCCTCGAGCGCAAGGAGAGCCGCGGTCTGCACTTCACCACCGACTATCCTGTCCACGCCTACGACAAGAAATAAAAATGAGTCCCGCCCGGGCGGGACTCATTATTTTCAGGTATTGATGAAGCCATAACTGATGTTAGGGTTATTACCAGAGTTAAACTTAATGCACAGTATCCCGCCATCGCCGTCAATTACTGTCAGCGAAATCACGACCGCTTCCTCATCATCGACGATGTGGTCTACGTCTTTGGTGCCAGCCTGAAGGATGCCGGCAAGAAGCTCTTCGCTTACATCCGCATGCAAGAGACCTCAGCCTCGGAACTGTTGAATAATATCAGATAAATCCATACCCCGTCGCGATGACGTATGTCTTACATTTTGTGCTTTTGCATAGTTTTATGTTTAAGGTTAACATTTGGAGTTTTAATAGTGAGAAGCCGCTGGTATGAGCGTATGCCAACGGCTTCGTTGTTTCAATTATTACTAAATCATTTATTTATTATATTGTTTGTCGATAATAGATGGCGCTACGGAATCTTTCCTTGGGGGAAAGACTATGGATTAATCATCTTTTGGTTTCTCCAAATCCTCTGCTGCTTTTGAGTAATAGAGGGGGATCTCTTTGGCATCTTCTTCGAGATCCACATCTTTGATATTCTTTCTGACCATTGGAGTGTAGTCTTCTATGATGTGCCGCCAGTCGTTAAGCGACATGTCGGGATAACGCTCACCATACACCTCCAGCACTTCCTTCTGTATCGAGGCATCGCTGGTTTCCGGGTTTATCTGCAGACGGTTGTTGATGAGATTGCTGATATCGCGGTCTGCAACCACGCTCATTATTTTCCTCTCTATGAAGTTATCGTCTTCATCTGCCCACTTGTTACACTGGGCCATTACAGTCCTTAATGCCTGCTCCTGTCCCTCGGGTGGATAATGGTATTTTTTCAGCAGACGCTTTATCATCACTCGCATCTTGGCACGGGCCGAATCTTTGTGGTTCCAGTCGATGGTGCGGTTCTTGCGGAGTTGTTCTGTCAGTTCCTTCGTCAACTTGATAAACTCCTCATTGGTATAGGCATCCTTTACACCTTCAGGAGAACTGAGGGCATCATAGAAGGCCTTCTCTTCCACAGTCAGCCCCAGCTCGTTTCCCTCTTCCTCACACTTCCTAATTTCTTCTGCCATGCGTAGCAGCTCTGCAATGACCTCTTCATTCGTCAACAGACCTTTCAGATAGTTAGACAGGGCATTGTTCATCATCTCACTGAATTTCAGACTCTGCACGATGTTTGTCCTTTCAAAGTTACGGATCTTGTCTCTGATCAGTCCCTCCAAGATCTTCAGCGCAAGATTCCTTTCCTTCATGTTCTTGATTTCTGCCATGAAGGCGCCTTCGAAGAGCGAGAACTTGACATTGGTAAGCACCTGTACGCCCTGACTGTGCAGACTCTGTTCCAGCAGGCGTGATATACGCTCGTTGATGTCGTGCTTGGATATTTTGGTACCTTTTGCATCCAGTCTTACCAGCATCACCCTGACGGCATCCATAAAGGCCACCTCACGCTTGTCATGATCTGATATCAGCGATTTACACAGCGTCTGGGCATTATGCAGCAACTGACTTTCAACCACGAAGTTCTTCCTTCTTTCCTCCTTGTCACGTTCCAGCATGAAGTTCACGCCACCCGTTATCAGCCTGCTACGTTGCGGATCTGTACCTTCATACCACACCTCATAATCGAAACCATGCAACAGGTCGCGGCAGATCTCCAGCTTCTCTTGGAACTTCACCAATGCAGTCTTCGCTATATCCGGATCACCAAACTGCTTCCTGTCGCGGCTCGTATAGTCCTGCATCGCCTGTTTCAAAGCACTTGCTATGCCCACATAGTCAACCACCAGTCCACCTTCCTTTTCAGGGAACACACGATTCACCCGGGCTATGGCCTGCATCAGGTTATGCTCCTTCATGGGTTTATAGACATACATCGTGGCCAGACTTGGCACGTCGAAGCCTGTGAGCCACATATCCACCACGATGGCAATCTTCATCGGGCTTTCATCATCCTTGAACAGGGCTGCATATTCTTTGTTCCGTCGTGCATCAATCACGTCGTGCCACTCTTCCTTATCGGTATTCGCAGCACTTGCCACGACATGTATCTTTTCCTCCCAATCAGGGCGCATCTCCAGTATCCTTCGGTATATCTTCACAGCAGCTTCTTTGTTGTAAGCCACAATCATCGCCTTGCCTGTCAGTTCATACTGGCGATTCTTCTCATAGTGATCGACGATATCCTTACAAAGACTGTTGATCGTATCAGGATGACACAATATCTCTTTCAGTCCGCTATTCTCCTGCCGGGCTTTGTGTATCTGTTCATCGGTGGCGCCCTCTGAAGCCAGATTGTCAAACTCTTCATCCAACTTCCGCAAGGCCTCATCATTTAGGTTCAGCTTAATGACACGACTCTCGTAATACACTTCCTTCGTGGCCCCATCTGCCACAGCCTGCGTCATATCATAGATGTCGATATAGTCACCGAATACCTCCTTCGTATCACGGTCTCGCTGAGAGATAGGCGTACCTGTAAATCCGATAAACGAAGCATGGGGCAATGCTTCACGCATCAGCAGCGCAAAGCCTTTCTTCATCTTCTCGGCCTTCGCGTCCCAATGTTCGTCGCCATACTGCGAACGGTGCGCCTCGTCGGTAATCACGATGATGTTCTCTCTATCAGAAAGCAGGCCTGTTCCTTCCTCAAACTTCTGAATGGTGGTAAAGATGATACCTCCTGTCTGCAAGTCCTTCAACTTTCGCACCAAGTCCTCACGCCCTGCCGTCTTAGTCAACTTCCCTTTTTCATTCAGGTCGAAGCCTACGCGCTGCGGTTCCTGGCGTAAGAACTTCTGACACCCTGCAAACTGTTCATACAGCTGCTGATCCAAGTCATTCCTATCGGTCACTACCACGATAGTACATTGCGGATAGCTTTGCACCAACAGATGCACATAGAACACCATCGAAAGACTCTTACCGCTTCCCTGCGTATGCCAGAACACACCGATCTTTCCGTCACCGCCAATGGCCTTGTCTGTTTTCGTCAATGCTTTGTTCACAGCAAAGTACTGGTGATAGGCTCCCATGATCTTTGAGAGTCGCCCGTCTTTATGGTCAAAACAGATGAAGTTCTGCAGAATATCAATGAGTCGCTCTTTCTTGAAGATGCCATTAAAGAAGGTCTCGTAGTCAGCAAACGAAGTCGTTTCCATCGTTCCGTCCACGCTCTTCCATTCCATGTAACGGTTCTCCTTGGCGGTAATGGTACCTGCCTTTGAGGTCGCCTGGTCGCTGATAACAGAGAATGCATTATACACAAACAGCGAGGGGCACTTCTGCTGATACTGTTTGATTTGCAGATAGGCATCATCCTCTTCTACATTCCCATTGCTTGGCGATTTCAACTCTATCACCACCAGCGGCAGGCCGTTGATGAATACCACCATATCACAGCGGATTTTGTCATACTCAATGACCGTCCACTGATTGCAGACCTTAAACTGATTCTGCAAAGGACTCTCGAAGTTCACCAACTTCACCAACGCAGTCTTAGGACGTCCGTCCTCCGAGTACTTCACCTCCACACCATTCTGCACGTAATCCATCAGCTGCTCGTTACGCTGCTCTAACGTCCCCTCATTGACGTGGGTCACCAGCCGGAAAGCCTCGTTCAGCACCTCCGCACTCAGCATCGGATTCAGTCTCTGCAATGCTTCCCGCAGATCCTCCTCATAGTAAGAATTCCTGTAGTCACGCTCCACGTCGTAGCCACACTCATACGCATATCCCAATTCCTGGAACAGCGCAATCAGCGTATTCTCGTACTGTGCTTCTGTATGTTGGTTAGTGCTCATAGGACTACATGTTTACTTTCCAATAACCTGTTTTGTTGCTGCCCACACGGACTATCAGACCAGCTTGCTTCAGTGTGGCAATATGCTTGCGAACCATACGACTACTGATGCCTAATGCAGCACTTATCTCTTCTGCTGTGGAAGCATTAGTAGCGTTCAACAGCATTAATACATCCCATGTCGTATCTGTAATACCAGGAAATTCGTTTCTAAGTTTATTAGGAACTTTATTAGGAGTGTTATTAGGAATTTTATCGTGCAATTTATCGTGCAGCGGCTCTCCTTGGTGCGACTTCAGCGTCTTGTATATCTCGTTCAGCATGAAGTCGATAAATGGACCCGACTGTCCTGCGTTAGTGCTGGCTGTGATGGCATCATAATATTGCTGTTGATTGCTATAGACCATATTCTCAACAGGCACATGCTCAAATAGTGGATGCAGTTTACCCAATATTAGCGATTGCCATAGGCGCCCCATGCGTCCATTTCCATCAATGAAAGGATGGATAAACTCAAATTCGAAGTGGAACACACAGCTGCGAATCAGCAGATGGTCTTTCGAATGCTTCAGCCAATCAAAGAGATCGCCCATCAGTATAGGCACACGATCTGCAGGAGGTGCCAGATGTACCAAACCCTTCTCGCCAAACACGCCTACACCACCATGTCGATAATGGCCAGCATTATCTACCAATGCCTGCATCATCACACCATGGGCTTTCAGAAGATCCTCTTCTTTGAAAGCATCCAGCGAAGGATACATCTCGTAGGTTTTGATGGCATTCTTTACCTCCTGAATCTCCTTGATGGGTGCCACCACCGTCTTACCGTCAATGATGTCGCGCACCTGGTCTTCGCTCAGCTTATTTCCTTCGATGGCCAGTGAGGAGTGAATGGTCTTAATACGGTTTACCTTTCGAAGACGCAATCCGTCTTCTTGTTCCAAGCGGATGGCGTAGCGTTCTATCTGAGCGGAAATCTCTGCTATCAGATTGATGGTCTCAGCACTTATAGTAAATGGTGGTATATACATATCTCGTTCGTTTTATATTTCTATTTCATTTACTTTCAGTTCTCCTGACATCAACTTTGGTAAGAGAGTGTCACGAAGTGTCGCGAGGCGGTCAGTTTCTTCCATCATCTCCGCTTCCTTTGCAAATAGCGAATCAAATGATTTACCATATTTTGCCAAGATTGAAAAATCATGAGGAAGTGCCAATTTATATTCTGGTATAGCTTTTTTACTTAAATGTAAAACTGTCGTCCCGTTAACGTATCCTAATGCATGACTTTTAAAACGTGCATCAGCAAAAATGGAATATAATAACCCGTAGGTTATATAATCATTTTTAGATTTAACCTTAACCAAATCCATAGACATAATAAGCCTATCATACCCCCCAAAATGAAGAATAAGTGCTGGATTCCCTATAATATCTGCGTTCTGGGTTAAGTCTGTATGCGCAATAATGATGTCGAACTTTTCAAGGAATTGTTCTTGTTTTGCCTTGGGCGATGGAATGATTTCTTTGAATCCATTTATCTTAAACCCACCACTTCGCTCAAAATTCTTTATGGTAGCCATTGCAGTCGTTGACTCTTGGAGTTCATTACCTTTATAAGAATAGCCACCAATTATGTCAACCAATTCATTCATCGAATACACTCTCCACCCCTTCGGAATCATTCCCAATTCACTCTCAACAAACTCACCATCCTTGAATGGCTCGAAGTCCACAAACCAAGACTTAAACAAAGCCTGTGCCTGCTGTTCTAAATTGTCATTTATCCGCCTGTTCACCTCGATTTTGTCATCAAGAGAATGAAGAATATCCATAATTTTGTTTTGAATTTCCATCTTGGGAACAGGCAAAAGAACTTCCTTGAAAGTGGATGTAGGCCTTGCTAAAGCAGGTACACCTACTTGAGATGCATTAGCTAAAAGCCTATGCTGACCTATTCTTGTATGAAAGTAATAAACAAAAAAATCAGGTCTAATTATCTTTCTATTTACAGTCAATCGAAATTGACTATTTCCTGTAAGGTATTGTTCATATTTAGAATTATTTGGGATGTATGAGATTTGACCTATCGTACCTCGATGAGTGACTATAATATCACCTCTCATAGCGACACATCTTCCAAGGCTCTTTGCTTTATCTTCAGTCACATAATTGAAAGATTCCTCATTTAGTTTATAAGAACTTAAATTTGAGCCATTTAAGTATGGAACACCAGAATCAGTATAATTATCTCTTTTGATATTTGAGCCAAAGGGCCCCATTGAAATATCTTCAATAACTTCGGCAACTTTATACTCTTTCCACTCTTCCATAAGCCTAAAATATAATACCAATTAATCCCAAAACAATTGCAACAGCAATAGAAATCCATGTTAACCGCTGCTGCTTCTCAAAACGTATTTGCTCTTCAGTCTTAAAATCATTCTTTATCAAGTCTTTCAATTCTTGGCTGACTGTGAACCATGATGTGAGAGTCTTTGTAATTGGTAATAATGATTCAGAACCTACACAAGGCCAGTATGCTTGTTGATTATCCTCAAAATAGTTAAAATAGTTATTTTCTGGGGTTATATAACCTTCTCCATTGTTTACTATGATAACTCCTTGTTTTCCCCATTCTGACCTTTCTTTACCAAGTAAAAGAGGATGAGTTTCTTGAAAAGGGATTGTTACTATCAACCTGTTGTCTATAAGGTAATTTATCAAAGAAACAATTTCCGCTATATAACCTAAAGGCTCTTTACAGTCATGTTCTTTGTATTTGCTTTTCTTTAAGAAAATACGATTGGTTGCATCTGGAATAATTGCTATTCCTTTCTTCTCAAGCAGATGACTCTTGTTGATCAATCCAGCCAGAGACTTTACTTCACCACCGTATTTGACGATAGTCCTTATGATTTCCTTTTCAGTCTTCTTGAATGTCATATCTATTTTTTTACAGCCTCTTCGACAGCCTTTTCAAACTCTTCTTTGGTGCAGGGTTTGCGTAATATCCAGTATGAACTGGTTTCTGAGCCACCAGTACCTGCCCAAGACGAACCTTCGGAGGTCGCACCGCTCATAAACATTTCCCACCCTTGAGCAAAGAAATACATCAATGCTCCTGCTGGTGTTTTGAAAACAATTCTCTTACCGTTAGCATCACGAAGCTTCTCAACTTCTTTACCATTATCAATTTGAACTTTTACACCCTCTTTACTGAAGTTTCCTTCAAAAGAAACAATGTTGTAAACATAATAACAACCATCTTTTGTTTGTGCATTAACAGCAAAAGGCATTAAAATCAAAAATAATAATATAAACTTCTTCATTTGTTTTATTCTAAATTAAATCCAATACTTCCTAATTGTTTCTTAATTTCATCCTCCAAGCGGTGGCTCTCTGCGAAGAGGCCGCTGAGTTCTGAGGTAAGTCGCGTTATCTTTTCTGCAAACGGTTCGCCATCGTCCTCATGTTCCGCAATGCCAACATAACGGCCTGGAGTCAGAATGAAGTCCTGAGTCTTGATGTCCTGCAAAGACTTGACGGCACAATAGCCAGCTTCGTCTGCAAGTGTGCCATTGCGGAAAGCCTCGAAGGTGTCTGCAATCTTACGGATATCGGGCTCCATCAGTTCTCGGACGGCTCGCGTCACCATCGTACCCATATTGCGGGCATCAATGAAGAGTACCTTACCCGACTGTCGCTTATTGCGAGAGAGAAACCAAAGCGAAACAGGAATACCAGTCGAATAGAACAACTGTGAAGGCAGGGCAATGATGCCTTCTACGAGGTCTGCCTCTACTATCTTCTGACGGATAGTTCCTTCACCTCCAGTCTGAGAGCTGAGGGCGCCATTGGCCAATACCAAACCGATACGGCCCACAGGCGAAAGGTGATGAATCATGTGCTGCATCCAGGCAAAGTTGGCATTGCCTGCTGGAGGAATACCGAACTTCCAACGGGCATCTTTCTCTAACTTGTCTGCTCCCCAATCGCTGAGATTGAAAGGAGGATTTGCCATAATGAAGTCAGCCTTTAGCGTTGGGTGCTGGTCGTTGAAGAAAGTATCAGCATAAGACTTACCCAAATTGGCCTCCAGTCCTCGGATAGCGACATTCATGTGGGCCATCTTCCAAGTACTGGGGTTGGCCTCCTGACCATAGACGCTGATATTGTTGATGTCCTTCTGGTGGTTATAGATGAATTTGGCACTCTGCACGAACATACCTCCTGAACCGCAGCAGGGGTCATAGACACGGCCTTCGTAAGGCTGCAATATCTCGACTATGGTACGGACAATACAGCTGGGGGTATAGAATTCGCCGGCGTTCTTGCCTTCCATCGAGGCGAACTTCTGCAGGCAGTATTCATAGACGCGACCCAGCAAATCTTTTTCGTCACCCGATGCCAGCATGTGGATATTGGTAAAGAGATCTACCACGTCACCCAATCGGCGTTTATCCAATTCGGGACGTGCATAGTTGCCGGGCAATACACCTTTAAGTTTGGTGTTCTCGCGTTCGATTGCCTCCAAAGCATCATCGATCACCTTACCGATTTCTGGTGTATGGGCAGCTAAAGAGATGACCTGCCAACGGGCTTCCTGAGGAACGAAGAACACATTTTCTGCCTCGTATTCGTCCTTATCCTCTACGTCTGCATCTGGCTCCTGCAGCAATTCCTGATATTTAGCCTCGAACTTATCGCTGATGTACTTCAGGAATATCAGTCCCAGAACCACACCTTCGTATTCCGAAGCATTCAGGTTGCCTCGCAGCTTATCAGCAGCCCTCCATATCGCATCCTCAAATCCAATAGATGTCGTATTTTCTTTCTTTGCCATCAGTATATATTTTTAATTGTGATCTTTGATATAGTAATACTTTTGCAAAGATAGTGTTTTTCTCAGACAAAAGAACAAATTAAAGACATATTAACAGAATAACAGAACTGGGTGACAGTTCATTGATTCGAAAACAATTTATGTGGCTTCGGGAATATCGCTCCACCGTGTGGTGTAGCACGGACTCTTGAAATCATGTCTGATGGCATCGGCAAAAACATGAAGCGTTTCGCGTTTCATGTTTCAAAATGCGAAAATTATTGTTCCAATAACTATATTATAATTATATATACGTATATATAATTCAAAACGGAAGTATTTCCAAATTGAAAAAGAGTTTTGAAACACGAAACGCGAAACGGCGTGTGTACCCTACACAATAGAGTTCACAAGTTCACAAGTTCACAAAAGGTAAAATCAAATGGAACAAATAGTCACATTAAATTATATATTATATTATATATATTATAATATATATAATATAATATATAATTATTAAGCGAATTCTGGTGTGATTGAAAATGGGTTTTGTGAACTTGTGAACTCGTGAACCATTTGCCAAAATAGTTTACAAAGCAAAGGATCAGAAAAGCCTCTCGAAAAGACTTGCACGAAACCCGGAGTTTCATGGCAGGAAACTCCGGGTTTCAAGGAAGGAAAGTCCGAGTTTCAAGGCAGGAAACTCCAAGGGCCTTAAAAGCACGAAAAAAGGCAGCATAAGGCTGCCTTAAACATTGGTAAATAATAGTGACATTCTTGCTTCAAAGTCGTGCTTCTACTCAAAGAATCCAAAGCCGCCGATGGCAGTGAGCATTCGCTCCACGTAGAGATAAGGAAGGTTATAACAAGCCTCTCCCTATTATCTCGTCAGAGAGAACTTGACGGAGAGACCGAAGTCGTGGGTAGTGGTGGGATAGCTACTGCTGGAGAGCAACGGCGTGTTGGTCTGGGAATCGTAGTAGGCGGTGAGGGTGAGGAGGCGCGAGAGGGTGTAGTCGGCCATGAAGGAGAGCTTGAAGGCGGAGTTACCACTGGAAGCAGTGGAGATGCCCGAGGCGATGTCGCGCGTGATGGCGGCCTGACTGCGCAGCGAGACGTCGAGACGCAGGTTCAGGTCGTGATTGACGCCCGAGCTTGATGAGCGGCTATTCCGACTGTTCTGGTTCGTCTGGCTGTCCTTCTTGCCCTTCTGGGCCTTGCTGATCTTACGGTTCGCCTTGGGACTGAAGAGATTGAAATCATGAATCTTATAACTTACACCGACTACCCAGTCGCGGCTGAGCGACTCGTT
>Ga0247608_10002260_pt1 | contig 24569 bp, 24 predicted proteins | sample 176DNAGHGlowgp2_FD_193490 | JGI IMG/M metagenome (GOLD analysis project Ga0247608, IMG submission 193490) | Sheep rumen microbial communities from Palmerston North, Manawatu-Wanganui, New Zealand - 1766 DNA GHGlow gp2 | ecosystem: Host-associated > Mammals > Digestive system > Stomach > Rumen ... | reverse complement strand
TCATTTTACACTAAAATAGAGATAAAATCAATACTTTTATCTCTATTTTTCACTTTTAAATAGCATTTAATCAGTAACTAGAATTTAGTTTTTCTAAATAGAATTTACTTTTTCACTTGACCTATATTGGAATAAAAAAAGATTTTTGTTATATTATTTTATATTTTTTTGGTAGAAATATGGTCAAAATTTTTGGGAAATTTTATTAGCATAAATGATTTTGCAAAGAATATATATTAAAAAGATGTACAAGTTTTTAAAAATTTTTGGGGGTAGAGTTACTTGCATTTTAAAATAGAAGGTTACTTTTTTCCTCCGTCCCAAAAAGAGAGGAGAGTGTGTATGGAAAGAGCAATGTCTGTTGAAGAAAGAATTAGAAGGGCAGAAGATATATATAATAGAAGAAATGGAGTTTATACAAGAACTCAAACAATCAATTCAAAAACAAAAAATACAAACAAAAAAAGAACTGCCAAAAGGTTATTAATGCAGATTTTTGTGTGTCTTTCTATTTATGTTATTTTCTATGCAGTAACAAACAGAGAGTATATATTTTCTGAGGAGTTTAGAAATTCTGTGAATACGTTTTTTACAGAAAAGATAAATACTTATGAGATGTATTCAAAAGTAAAAAATCTTGTGTTAAGTTTTTTTGAAGATGAAGAAGACAGTGCAGAAGTGAGAGATGATGAAAAATCAAATACAGCAGATGAACAGTCTCAAACTGAGCAATCGCAAGGAGAAAATAAAGCAGATACAAATCAACAGGAGAATTCGCAAGAAAATCACGAGGAAAAACAAGGTAAAACACAGGAAAATGAACAGGTAAAAAATACAAAAGATGAAAATATAGGAGGAGCAGAAGAAAGCGCAGAAGCTGTCAATGAAGATAAAAAAAAGAATGAAAAACTTACAGAACAAGAGCAAATGGAAAAAGAAGCAAAAGAAATAAAGAAAAAGATTAGTTTTATTGCACCAGTAAAAGGAAGAATAAGTTCTACATTTGGATGGAGAACTCCAACAACAGCATCAGTTCCAAAATATCATACAGGGGTTGATATTGCAACAGTAGAAGGGACAAAGATAAAGTCTGCTACAGACGGAAAAGTTATTATGGCTTCATCTACAGGTGATTATGGGAATCATTATCAAATACAAATTCAAGATGTGATATTGGTTTATGCTCACTGCAAAAAGTTATATTTAAAAGAAGGAGATATAGTAAAAAAAGGACAAGAAATTGCAGAAGTGGGTTCAACAGGAAATTCAACAGGACCACATCTACATTTTGAAATACGAAAAGCTGGAATGAAGATTGATCCGCAATTAGTTCTAGATTTATAAAAGAATTATGAAAAATAAATTTAAAAAGCAATTATTAATAATTAGATTTTGTGCTTTTGAAAGGAATATAACTAATTATGAAAATTAGAATAGATTTAAAAATTATATTTTTTTTAGCTTTATTTTATTTTACAAAACAAATAAAAGTATATTTACTAGTTTTAAGCTTTACATTCCTTCATGAGTTAGCACATATGCTAGTTGGCTTACTTTTAGGATTTAAACCACAATCAATAGAAATTATGCCATTCGGTTTTAATTTACATCTTTTGCCCAAAATAGAAGATTGCAAAATAAAAATAAAAAAATCTAATTTAGTAGAGCTTAAATACATATATGTTGCTATTGCAGGACCATTATTTAATTTAATTATAGCAACAGTTTTTAGTTATATTAGTTTAAGCCTAAATAATACGATAGTTGATTTAATTACATATTCGAATTTATTAATATTCATTTTTAACTTAATTCCAATATATCCGTTAGATGGAGGAAGAGTTTTTAATAGTATTTTAAAAATAAACAAAGGTAATATTATTGCAAGAAAACATATGAAAATAATTGAAAATACAACGATAGTTTTGCTTACTGTAGTTAGTAGTATTGCTATTTTATATTTAAAGAACATTGCAATTTTGTTTATAATAATATACTTGTGGTTCTTAGTGTTGAAGATGAAAGAATAAAAATAAATAACATTTATTTAATGTATAAGCTAATTAAATTGAATAAAATCCCAATTTCTGCAAAAACTAAAAAAAATCAGAGAAAGGGATTTTTTGTTATGGGAGAAAAAAGAATAATAAGTACAAATGGAGTTGTATTAACTACAAGAGAATTAGAAGAGTATTTAGAAAAAATAGGAGCAACACATAATTTATTTTCAAAATCAAGTAAAGAAACATATCCAATTCCAAGGTTGCAAGAAAACTATATAATAATAAAAGAAGTGTATGAATTATTAAATGAACACGTAAAGCAAGGAATTTCTATACATCCAGCAGGAGAGTGGATTTTAGATAATTTTTATATTATAGAAGAAACAGTAAAGTCAATTAAGCAAGAACTTACCATGAAAAAATACACAAATTTTGTTGGTATAAGAAATGGTGTATATGATGGGTTTGCAAGAGTATATGTTCTAGCATCAGAGATTGTAAACTATACAGACAATAAAATTGAAACAGAAAGTTTGGAAAAATGTTTATCAGCATATCAAACTAAAAAGACATTAAATATGGATGAAATATGGAACATTGGAGTCTTTTTGCAAATTGCATTAATAGAAAATATTAGGCAAATATGTGAAAGTATATATGTTTCTCAAATGCAAAAATATAAAGTTGAAAGAATAGTAGAAAAAGAAATTGAAGATACTCAAAATAGTAAATTTAGAAGTTTTAGAACAAATCGTAGTTTTAAAAGTATAGCATCTATGAAATACTCATTTATAGAATATATGTCATATAAATTAAAAAAATATGGTAAAAAGACAGAAAGATATTTAGAAATTTTAGAAGAAGTTGTAGAAAAGACAGGGACTACAGTTTCAGAAGTAATAAAAAGGGAACACTTTGACATAGCAGTAAAGAGGGTATCGATTGGAAATTGCATAACAAGTATTAAAAAAATTCAAAGAATTAATTTTTTAGAAATATTTGAAAAAATAAATGGTGTTGAAGAAATTTTAAAACAAGATCCTGCAAATGTGTATGAAAAAATGGATTATAAAACAAAAGATTTGTATAGACAGGCAATTAAAGAAATATCAAGAAAATCTAAAATTTCAGAAATATATATTGCTAAAAAACTACTAGAATTATGCAAAAATGAAAAAGGTAAGAGAAGCCATATAGGATATTATCTATTTGAAAAAAACAGAAACATAATTTATGAGAAAATAGGTGCTAGGAAGCAAAAAATAATGAGCACAAAAAATAGAGTTAAATACTATATTAGTATGATAGCTATTTTTACAATATTTATTTCTTTTTGTCTAATATTTAGAATTATAAATAGAGTTAATTTTATATGTAATATATTTGCATTTGTGTTATTACTTATACCTGTTTCAGAATTTGTTATTCAAATAATGCAATATGTACTTAGTAAATTTGTAAAACCGAAACCCATACCAAGATTGGATTTGTATGATGGTATTGATGAAGAAAATGCAACGATAGTTGTTATTCCAACAATTTTAAAATCAAGAGAAAAAGTAAAAGAACTCATGAAAAAAATGGAGGTATTTTATTTAGCTAACAAGAGTGATAATTTGTATTTTTGCCTTTTAGGAGACTCTTCTGAAAGTAATAAAAAAAATGAGGATTTTGATAAAGAAATCATAGATGAAGGATTAAAACAAGTAGAAATTTTAAATAAAAAGTATGGTAAAGATATTTTTAATTTTGCATACAGGAAGAGAAAATGGAATGATAAACAAAGTTCGTATTTAGGTTGGGAAAGAAAAAGAGGAGCATTAACAGAGTTTGCTGAGTTTTTATTAGGAAATATGGAAAGAAAACAAATTGAAGAATGCTATCATGTTAATACTTGTATCAACAAAAAAGAACCGACACAAACAGAAAATAACCGGTCCCAAATGCAAATTTTTAATCACCCTAGATAGCGATACAGATTTGATTTTAAATTCTGCATTTGAACTTGTTGGAGCTATGGCTCATATTTTAAATAGACCTGAAATTAAAGATGGAAAAGTTATAGATGGATATGGGTTAATTCAGCCAAGAGTTGGAGTAAATATTGATGTAAGTTATAAAAACTTATTTACAAAAATATTTGCAGGGAGCGGAGGAATAGATTCATATACAAATGCTATTTCTGATACTTATCAAGATAATTTTGGAGAAGGTATTTTTACAGGAAAAGGAATATTTGATTTAAAAATATATTCTCAAATTCTAAAAAATGAAATACCTGAAAATACAGTTTTGAGCCATGATTTGTTGGAGGGATGTTACCTAAGATGTGGATTAGCATCAGATATTGCAGTTATGGATGGCTATCCTACAAAGTATTTAAGTTTTATGTCTAGGCTCTCAAGATGGATTAGAGGAGATTGGCAGATTATTGGATGGCTTAAAAGTAAAAAGATTAACTTGCTTTCAAAATTTAAAATAATAGACAATTTAAGAAGGAGTTTATTTGAAATTTTCACGATTATAAATGTAGCTTATTTTTTTATTTTAGGAAAAATATTTGAATTTGATTCAGATAGAATTATTTCGTTCCTAATAACTACTACTATTTTGCCGTTTTTACTTGAAATAGCAAATATTATAATTTTCAAAAAAGAAGGAGAACACAAGCAAGATACATTTACTCCTAAAATAACAGGAATATTAGGTGCAGTATACAGAGGCATTTTGACTTTTGGCTGTTTTCCATATAAAGCATATATTTCTTTTAAAAGTATAGTTACAAGCATTTATAGAATGTATTTTTCAAAAAGAAATTTACTTGAATGGACAACTTCTGAGGAAGCAGAAAAAATTTCAAAAGAAGATATTTTTTCATATTATAAAAGTATGCATATTAATGTGATTGCGGGATTTATTGAAATAGTATTAGGAATGTATTTTTCAAGCATTATCAAGATAATAATAGGGATTTTATTTTTTACTATTCCTTATGTAATGTGTAGAATAAGTAAAACTACTACAAGTTATAAAAAACAACTAAGCAATAAGCAAAAAGAATATGTTTTAGAAGTTGCAAAAAACACATTTAACTTTTTTAAAGATAATCTAACAAAAGAAAATAACTATTTAATTCCAGATAATTATCAAGAAGATAGGAAACAAAAATATATAGACAGAACATCTTCAACAAATATAGGACTTTCAATTTTAGCAGTGATTTCTGGAATAGATTTAAATTTTATTACAAAAGAAGAAGGACTAGAGATTATTAAAAATATTATCCAAACAATAGATTCTTTAGAAAAGTGGAATGGCCATTTATATAATTGGTACAATATAAAAACAAAACAGCCTCTAAATCCAAGATATATTTCAACAGTAGATAGTGGGAATTTGGTTGGATATTTGTATGTTTTGAAGGCTTTTCTAGAAGAACTCAAAGAAGAAGGAATAATCAAAGAGCAAAATGAAAGTCAAATAAAAAGCAAATCAAATGTAGATGATACAAACCGAATAGAAAGCAATGTAAATCTAATACAAAATAATTCAAGTACAGAAAAAGAAAAATCTATACAGATAAAAGCCGAAGAACTTGAAACCCTTAAAGAAACAGTCTCAACACTAATCGAAAACACAGATTTTTCAAAACTCTATAGTCTCTCTCATAGACTTTTTTCTATAGGTTTTAATGTAGAAGAAAACAAGCTAACAGATTCATATTATGACCTTTTAGCTTCTGAAGCAAGACAGGCAAGTATAGTTGCAATTGCGAAAAAAGATGTGCCAAGTAAACATTGGAACAATTTAAGTAGAACTCTAACAATTTTAAATAATAAAAAAGGGCTTATATCTTGGTCTGGAACTGCATTTGAGTATTTAATGCCAAATATAAATATCCCACGATATGAGGGGTCACTGCTTGATGAGTCTTGTAAATTTGCGATTATGAGTCAGATGGAATATGCTAAAAAGTTAAATATTCCGTGGGGAATTTCAGAGGCAGCATTTAATGTGAAAGATTTGCATTCAAATTATCAATATAAAGCCTTTGGAATTCCTTGGCTTGGGCTTAAAAGAGGGCTTGCAGATGAGATGGTAATTTCGAGTTATGGAAGTGTGCTCGCAATAGTTGATAGACCTCAAGATGTATACAATAATTTAAAACTTCTTGAACAATATGGAATGTATGATAAATATGGATTTTATGAAAGTTTAGACCTTACTCCTTCAAGACTAAAAAGAGGAGAAGAGTCTGCAGTTGTGGCAACATATATGGCACATCATCAAGCACTAATTTTGCTTTCTATAAATAACTACTTGAAAAATAATATTTTTCAAAAAAGATTTATGCAAAATCCTGAAATAGAAGCGGTTTCAATTCTTTTGCAAGAAAGAATGCCAGAAACATTTATTGCAACTAAAGAAGAAAAAGAAAAGCCACAAAGGCTTAAATATCAAGATTATGAGAATTATGCAGAAGTAACTTACAATAAGCTAAATGAAGATTTAATAAGGTCAAATATAATTTCAAACGAAAACTATATTTCTTGTATAAATCAGAAGGGGCAAGGCTTTAGCAAATATAAAGATATTTATATAAATAGGTTTAAAAAAACAGATGACTATAATCAAGGAATATTTTTCTATATTAAAAATATAAAAAACAAGAAGATTTGGAGTAATTGCTCGGAGAATACGATTTCAACTTTTATGCCTGATCAAACAAAAATGGAAAGAATAGATGATAGTATAAAAACTACATTGCAAATTACTTTAGATAGTGAAGAACCAGTAGAGATAAGAAGATTAACTATAGAAAATCAAGGAAATCAAGAAGAAACTTTAGAAGTCTCAAACGTGTTTGAACCTGTGCTTTCTACTAAACATCAAGATTTTGCACATCCTGCATTTAATAATTTATTTTTAAAATTTGGGTTTGATGAACAAGAAAATATTTTAAAAGTTAGTAGAAGAAAAAGAGGAAAAAACGAAAAAGAAACAAATATGTTAATAAAGTTTTCCACAGAATGCGAAGTAATTGTGGATAACGAGTTCGAAATTTCAAAAGAAAGACTAAATGAAAGAGGAAATTTTGGAACTCCAACAGCAATTCAAAATTCTACTCCATTTTCTAATAAATGTGGTTTAGTAACAGAGCCAATTGTCGCCTTAAAAAAGACCATAAAAATTAATCCAGGTGATAAAATAACTTTAGATTTAATAATCTCTGTAAATGAAGAAAAAGATATAGCTTACCAAAATCTTAAGAAATATAGCAATTCAGAAAGCATAAAAAGAGCATTTGAAATTTCAAAAGCAAAAGTTGATGCAGAAAATAGGTATTTAGGTGTTAAAGGAAAAGAAATAGTTTTATACCAAAAAATATTGTCATATTTAGTTTTTTACAATCCTCTAAAATCTTTAAAAATGAAGCAATTTTTTGGCAAAAATTTTAACCAAGCTGAACTTTGGAAATATGGCATTTCTGGAGACATCCCTATAATTTTAGTCAAAATTATAGATATAAATGATATTTATATGGTTACAAATATTTTAAAAATGTATGAGTATTTTAGAACTAAAAATATTAAAATAGATATTGTATTTTTAGATGAAGAAAATTATAGCTACGAAAATTATGTGCATGCTGAGATTGATTCAAAAATTGCAGATAGGCATTTGGAATATATGAAAAATATAAGTGGAGGAATTTTTGTAGTTTCTGCAAAAGAGATTTCAAATGAAGACACTGAGCTTTTAAATTTTGTTTCTGAACTTACAATAGATGCACATAAAGGAGATTTAGAACATGTTATAAAAGACTTGGAAGATGAGTATTTGCAATCTATAAGCAAAATGGAAGATAGAGTTTTTGAAGTTCAGGCAGTAGACGAAATAAAAGAACAAGAAAATATTTTAAAAGAGAAAGAAAATTTGAAATATTATAATGAATATGGTGCATTTTCCGCAGATGGAAAAGAATATTTAATTTGTGTAAACAAAAACAATAGAACTCCTACAGTTTGGAGTCATATTATGGCAAACGAAAAATTTGGAACAGTAGTTACAGAAAATATGGGTGGATATACATGGTACAAAAATAGCAGATTAAACAGGGTTACAAGCTGGCATAATAAGGCATTTTTGGATATTCCGTCAGAAATAATTTATATGCAAGATAAGCAAAATGGCAAAACTTGGTCTTTAGGCTTAAATCCTATGCCAGATGAAAATAACTATAATGTGATTTATGGATTTGGATATGCAAAATATATTCACAAAAGTGATGATATAAATCAAGAAATGGATGTTTTTGTACCAACCGAAGATCCAGTAAAAATAAGTGTTTTGAAGCTAAGCAATACTTCTCCATTAAAAAAGAAACTAAAACTTGTGTATTACCTAAAGCCAGTGCTTGGAGAAGATGAGATAAAAACAAATGGATATATTAATTTAGAATTTAACAAAAATGCAAATTTAATTGAAGCTAAAAATTTATATGAAAATGAATTTAAAAATTATTGTTTTGTTTCGAGCAGTGAAAAAATAGGAAGTTTCACAGGAGATAACAGATTTTTCGTAGGTAAAGGTGGACTTGCAAATCCTGATTCACTAAAAAAATATAGACTAAATAATGATACAGGACTTGGAAAAAATAGTTGTATTGCTGTTCAAATAGAAGTAGAAATAGAGGCAATGTCTTCAAAAGAATTGGTATTAATCCTTGGAGCGGAAGAAAATATTACAGACTTAAAAAATATAGCATACAAATATGGAAAAGTTTCAAATTGCAGGCAAGAGCTTGAAAATGTTAAAAGAAAGTGGAAAGATTTGCTAGAAAGAATGCAAGTTTATACACCACTAGAATCTATGAATATAATGCTAAATGGTTGGGCTTTGTATCAAACTCTTACAAGCAGAATTATAGGAAGGACAGGGTTTTATCAATCAGGTGGAGCTTATGGTTTTAGAGACCAATTACAAGATAGTTTAGCTTTTAAATATATTGAGCCAGAAATAATGAAAAAACAGATTTTGAAACACAGCCAACACCAGTTCATAGAAGGAGATGTAGAACATTGGTGGCATGAAGATACAGGAAGAGGAATACGTACAAGGTTTTCAGATGACTTAGCTTGGCTTCCATTTTTAGTAGAGCAGTATATTACAGCAACAGGAGATTATGGAATTTTAGAAATAGAAACACCATATTTAGATGGAAATATTTTAGAAGAACATGAAGAAGAAAGATATGATTTATATGGAGCATCGGAAATCAAAGAAAATATTTTTATGCATTGCAAAAGAGCACTAGACAAGGCAATGAATTTAGGTGAACATGGACTTCCAAAAATTGGGATAGGTGATTGGAATGACGGAATGAGTACAGTTGGAAACAAAGGAAAAGGAGAGAGCATTTGGCTTGGATTTTTCTTGTATAAGGTGATGGTTGAGTTTATTCCGTTGTGCGAAAGGATGCGAGAGAAAAGCAAAGAGAATAATGGGAAAAATAATTGTACGGAAAAGGTTGCAGATTATATTGATGCAGAATATAAAAATAGAAGTGAAAAAACTAAAGAAATGAATACTCAAAATAATAATGCAATTAATAAAGGACTAAAAGATGAAAGCAAATTTGGAAAAGGCAAAGAAAAATATGAGTATAAAGAAATAAATTACGAAGATGAAATTAAAAGATATAAAGAAAAGGCAGAAATTTTGAAGAAAAACTTAAATAAATATGGATGGGATGGAAGATGGTTTAAAAGAGCATACACAGATGATGGAGATATTTTAGGAAGTATAGAAAACGAAGAATGTAGAATAGATAGCATTGCACAAAGTTGGTCTGTAATTTCAGGTGCAGGAGATAATGACAAAAAATTTATATCTATAGAAAGCTTGGAAAATCATCTAGTAGATAAAGAAAATGGAATAATTAAACTACTTGATCCACCTTTCGAAAATGGAAAACTAAAACCTGGATATATTAAAGCATATTTGCCAGGGGTAAGAGAAAATGGAGGACAATACACACATGCTGCAATTTGGGCAATAATTGCAGAAGAGATGTTAGGTTTTGGAGATAAAGGAACTGAACTATACAGAATGATAAATCCAATAGAACATTCAAGAACTCGAGAAGCAGCTAACAAATATAAAGTAGAGCCATTTGTAATTCCAGCAGATGTGTATGGTGCAGGGAATTTGGCTGGAAGAGGTGGTTGGACTTGGTACACAGGTTCAAGCAGTTGGTTTTATGTCGCAGGAATAGAATATATTTTAGGAATAAAGATAAAAGAAAATGTGATGTATTTTAATCCATGTATACCAAAAGAATGGAGAGAATTTACCTGTAGATATAAATATGGAAATAGCATTTATAATATAAAAGTTTTAAACCCATACGGAAAAAATACAGGAGTGACAAAGCTTAAGGTAAATGGAGAAGAAGTATTAAATGGTGTAGATTTGCAAAATAAATTGGAATTATTAAATGGAGAGAATACGGATTTAGAAAAAGGTATTTTGCTTGATGGAAGCGGGAAGATTTTCAATGTGGAGGTGGAAATGTGAGTTTTAAGCCACACGAAATTTATTATGAAAAAGCAGTAGAAGACTACGAGTTAGGAAAAGAATTACTTGAAAAATATAAAGATGTGCCCAAAAAGATTATAGAAAGCCACAACAATATTGAAGAAATGAGAAAAAAAGAAAATAAAGAGTTTTTAAAGATGAAAACAAATTTAATAATTGGAGTACGAAAAACACACAAATATCAAGAAAATCATAAAGTCTCTGATTATCTTGTACCATATACCTCTTCAGGTTGTACAGCTTCTTGTATGTATTGCTATCTGGTTTGTAATTACAATAAATGTGCATATTTAAGACTTTTTGTAAATAGGGAGAAAATGCTAGAAAAAATGATAAAAACAGCAGAAGAATCTGATAGAAATTTAACTTTCGAAATAGGAAGCAATAGCGATTTAATATTAGAAAATACAATAACAAATAACCTAGTGTGGACAATAGAAAATTTTAAAAATTCTTCTAAGGGAAAAATTACGTTCCCTACAAAGTTTGATATGGTAGAGCCTTTGCTAGATTTAGACCATAAAGGTAAAGTGATTGCAAGAGTAAGCGTGAATCCTGAAGAAATTATTAACAATGTTGAGTTTGGAACATCAAGACTAAAGGGCAGAATAGAAGCAATAAATAAGCTAAAAGAAGCGGGCTATGATGTAGGAATTTTAATTGCACCTGTAATATTTGTTAATGATTGGAAAGTAAAATACTTGGAATTGATTAAGCGATTACAACATGAATTATGCGAAAAAGTAAAAAAAGATGTATTTTTTGAAATTATTTTTATGACTTATAGCTATGTGCATACAAAGATAAATGAAGAGGCTTTTCCTACTGGAGATAATTTGTATAATAAAGAGCTTATGACAGGTAGAGGTAGGGGAAAATATTGGTATAAAGAGAATCTGCGAAAAGAAGGAGAAATATTTTTTAGAGAAAATATGAAAAAGTATTTTCCGAATAATGAGATTTTGTATATTGTGTAAAAATAAATTGAACGCTTATGTAAAAGTTTAACTTTTTACTGTGCATGACAGATAGAAGGTAAATATGAACTTGGCGTTCAATTTTTTTTGAAGTTTAATAACAATTGCATGAAATATAGATAGATTTTAAATGAGTTTTATAAAATGTTATTTTATAAAAACATACGAATATATAATTTGAAAGCGAATAGAATTAAATTGGTGAGATTATGGGAACAATAGAAACAATTTTTATTGGAGTGGGGCTTGCTATGGATGCATTTGCAGTATCTGTATGCAAAGGACTTTCAATGAGTAGAATGGATTGGAAAAAAGCATTTATAATAGCTATGTATTTTGGCTTTTTTCAAATGATAATGCCACTTATAGGCTTTTTACTTGGGGCAGGATTTAGTGAATGGATAGAACAAATTGACCACTGGATTGCATTTATTTTATTAGGATTTATAGGTGGCAAAATGCTAAAAGAGTCTTTTGAAAAAACAGAAAATTTAAATGATGGTGTGGACTATAAAACTATGTTAGGATTAGGGATTGCAACAAGTATAGATGCTTTGGCTGTGGGAATTACGTATGCTTTTTTAGATGCTAAAAATTGTATGCTTTCTTTTTTCTTAATAGGAATCATTACTTTTGTGATTTCTTTATGTGGGGTTAAAATCGGAAATAAATTTGGCAATTTATATGGAAGCAAAGCAGAATTAATTGGAGGGCTGATTTTGATTTTTATAGGAGTAAAAATTTTGGTAGAACATATAGGGATAGTTTGAAGAAGAATTTTAAAAAAAGTGTTGAAAAATGTCATTTTTTGTGATATATTATGGCTAGAAGAAAGGGGGAGAAAAAATGTATAGTTCTTATTCAGGATATGGTAGCAATTCAGCTATGAATTCTTTACTAAGATCAAGCAGTGCTTCTTCAGGAAATTCAGTTTGGATTATAATTTCAGCTGTAATCGCTGTTATTGGAGGTATTGCATTATACTTTACATTTTTAGCAAAAAAGAATGAAGGGAAATACACAGGATTTTTAGGATGGATGTATGATTTCTTAACATTCAAAAAAATGGTTATTGAGAACATCTTAAAAATATTATACTTAATAATTGCTTCATTTATTACATTATCTTCTTTTGCAATGATATCTTCAAGCTTTTTAGCTTTTATAATGTACTTAGTAATAGGAAATTTAATTGCAAGAATAATGTATGAATTATTCTTAGTTGTTCTTATTATTTGTAGAAATACTACAGATATAAGCAAAAAATTAGACAAAAAAGAAATAGTTGACAAAAAGGAAGAAAATAAATAATTTTTAAAGAGTATCAGTTGCAACAAATTGGTGCTCTTTTTTTGTTAATTTATCTTAGCAATTATGTTAAAATACTCTATGTAAATTGTTTGATTTTTATAGTGATAACAATCTTTATGAAATTTTACACAAACAGGTGTTTACAAAAAGAAAATTTTATGTTATACTAAAATTGCAATAAAAAAATCATGTTAGGTTTAACTAAAAAAAGCAATAAAAGTTAAACAAAAATATAATTATCAAAAATATGTGGAGGTGGAGTATGCAAGAGTCAAGACAGAAGTCAGAGCAGCACATTTATATTGCAATAGATTTAAAAAGTTTTTATGCATCTGTGGAGTGCCAGGAGCGTGGACTTGATCCAATTACAACAAATTTAGTTGTAGCAGATAGTAGTAGAACAGAAAAAACAATTTGTCTTGCTGTGAGTCCATCTTTAAAAAAATATGGAATACCAGGAAGAGCAAGGCTTTTTGAAGTAGTGCAAAAGGTTAAAGAAATTAATATTGAGAGAAAGAGAAGAGCTCCAAACAATACATTTACAGGAAGTTCATATGATGAAATTGCTTTAAACAAAAATAGAGATTTAGAATTAACATATATTGTTGCTCCGCCACGTATGGCATATTATATGAAATATAGCACAAGTATTTACAACATATACTTAAAATGGTTTTCAAGTGAAGATATTTATGTGTATTCAATAGATGAAGTTTTTATTGATGTTACACGTTATTTAAAAACTTACAAAATGAAGGCACGAGAGCTTGCAACAAAAGTTATTCAAGATGTATATAATACTACTGGAATTACTGCAACAGCAGGGATTGGTACAAATTTATACCTATGCAAAATTGCAATGGATATTGTTGCAAAACATGTAGAACCCAACGAAAATGGAGTCAGAATTGCAGGTCTTGATGAACTAACATATAGAAAATTATTGTGGGAACATAGGCCATTAACAGATTTTTGGAGAGTTGGTAAAGGGTATGCTACAAGACTTGAAAAAAATAGAATTTATACAATGGGTGATGTTGCACGTATGTCGATAAAAAATGAAGAATTATTATATAAATTATTTGGAATAAATGCAGAGCTTTTAATAGATCATGCGTGGGGGTATGAGCCTGTTACATTAAAAGATATAAAAGCTTATAAGCCAAAGACCAATAGTATAAGTTCTGGTCAAGTGTTGCATTGTCCATATAATTACGAAGACACAAAACTTATTGTAAAAGAAATGACAGAACTTCTCACTCTGGATTTAGTCGCAAAAAATTTAGTTACAAACCAAATGGTTTTAACAATTGGATATGATATAGAAAATTTAAAAGATTATAATTTAAAAAATTTATATAATGGGGAAGTAACTACAGATAGATATGGTAGAAAAGTTCCCAAACATGCTCATGGAACAATAAATTTAGACCATAAAACATCATCTACAAAAGCTATTACAAAAGCTGTGATGGAGCTTTATGAAAGAATTATGAATAAAAATCTTTTAGCTAGAAGAATATATGTAGTCGCAAATAATATAATAGATGAAGAAACGGCAAGAAAAGAAAGGCTTTATGAACAAATAGATTTTTTTTCGGATTACAAGAAAAAAGATGAAGAAAATAGGCAGGAGCAAACTGAAAAGCAACTACAAAAGACAATGATAGATATAAAAAACAAATATGGAAAAAATGCAATTATAAAAGGAATGAATTTGCAAGAAGCTGGAACTACTATAGATAGGAATAATCAGATTGGAGGACATAGGTCGTAAATCGGGAATAAATTAAGAAGAGCTTTAACAATAGCTATTATGAGAAGATTGAAAGGATATGTAAAAATGAACTATACTGGAAAATATGACGATATTATAAATATGCCACATCATGTATCAAGAAAACATCCACAAATGCCTATGGAAGAGCGTGCAGCGCAGTTTGCACCTTTTGCAGCACTTGTAGGTTATGAAGATGCAGTTGAAGAAACTGCAAGACTTACAGATAAAAGAATCGAACTTGATGAAGAGGCTAAAAATATTTTAGATATGAAATTTCAAATGTTAAATGAACAACTAAAAGTACAAATTCATCCACAGGTTACAATCTTGTATTTTGTACCTGACTTAAAAAAAGATGGAGGAAAATATATTAAAATTTCTGGAACAATAAAAAAAATTGATGAATTTAAGCAATTAATTGTTTTAGATGATAAAGCAGAGATACCTATAGGTGAGATTATAAACATTACAGGGGATAGTGTGAATATAAATTAACTAAAAATACAACGTCATTTTTGGGACATTTTCATTTACAAACTGATAAAAAATGGGACATTTTTATTTACTAGTCACATATATTGTCAAAATTTTTAGATTTGATATTGTCAAAAAAATTTAAATATGCTAAAATTGTAATTAGGAAAGCATAAGAATAAGCATAATTTATAATTTTTAAATAAAAAAAATGAAATATAAAATATGTATAAAGGGATGAAGTGAAAATGAAGAAAAATGAAATTTTAACAAATTTTTTAATTGGTGGCTGTATAGGAAAAACACTAATGGAAATAAGTGGAATAATTACAAATGTTGTTATAGGAAATATGAATAACGAATTATTGGCTCAACTAAAAAGTTTATTAATAATATTTTTAATTGGCGGAATTTGTTTTAGTGCGGCAAAATTTTCAGTAAAAAAAATTGAAAAAAAAGATATGGGATCAAAAGATAGACAAAAGTTATTAAAAAAACAAATGCTTATTACTGCAGGATCAATTTTATTCTTTTGCATATTTATTGTTATATACACTATGCAAAAAAATTATATTGGAATTATTTTAGCTTTAAGTTTTAGTGTTGTATTTTCTCTTTGGGGATATGCATTTTTATTATCGTATATTAATTTAAAAAATAATATGGTAATGATAAAAAAAGTTTTAAATAAAAATTAAATATTCATACAGAGTTATGGTAAAGGCAAGGAAGGAATGGGATATATGAAAAAGCAAATATTAAGTGGTATTCAACCATCAGGAATACTTACATTAGGAAATTATTTGGGAGCTCTACGTAACTGGGTGAAAATACAAGATGATTATGATTGCAAATTCTTTGTTGCAGATTTGCACTCAATTACTGTGGACCAAGACCCAGAACAATTAAGAAAAAATATTAAAAGTGTAATAATGCAATATTTAGCATGTGGATTAGATCCAGAGAAAAATACAATTTTTATACAATCACATGTGCATGAACATGCTGAATTAGGATGGATTTTAAATTGTTCAACATATATGGGTGAGTTAAGTAGAATGACTCAATTTAAAGATAAATCTAAAAAGCAAGAAAATGTAAAGGTTGGATTATTCGATTATCCTGTATTAATGGCTGCAGATATTCTTCTGTATGATGCGGATTTCGTACCTGTTGGACAAGATCAAAAACAACACTTGGAAATAGCAAGAGATATAGCAAAAAGGTTTAATTCAACATATAATAAAGAAATTTTTAAATTGCCAGAAGGCTATATTACAGAAAATACTGCAAAAATTATGAGTTTACAAGATCCAACTAAAAAGATGTCTAAGTCAGACGAAAACAAAGAAGCTACTATATTCTTGCTAGATGATAGGGATACAGTTTTAAAGAAGGTAAAAAAAGCAGTTACAGATTCAGAAAATGTAATAAAATATTCTGAAGAAAAGCTAGGTATAAAGAATTTGATGAATATATATTCAGCTGTTACAGATAAGACATATGATCAAATCGAAGAAGAATTTAAAGGAATAGGATATGGAAAATTTAAAGAAACTGTTGCAAGTGCAATATCAGATATATTAGAGCCTATTCAAGAAAAATATAATGAAATGCAATTACCGGAAAATGATGAATACATAAAAAATATTTGCAAAAAAGGTGCAGATGTTGCACAAAAAATTGCACAGGAAAAATTAAAAGAAGTATATGAAGCTGTAGGGTTTGTTACGAAATAAGAAGATGATATGGAGTTAAGATATGGAAAATGAAAATCCGGTTGAAATACCGCAAGAAAATATAGAAATAATAGAAAATTCTGATTATAAATTTGAAATAAATGAATTTTTTTCTAATGTGCCTGATATAGCAAAGAGTGTTATAAATAATGCAAACAGATCATTAAAGAAAATAGAAAAACTATTATATACAACGCCGTCATTTATAAATCTAATAAAAGCATCTGTACCTGATATATCGTATCAGGCAATGTTAAATACAGAACAAAAGAAAAAAATAGCAAGTGGAGCAATTAGGCTAATGACTAAAAAAGATGGTTCTTTAATGGCTAATTTGGTTGATACCAAAACTAAAAAAATTGTAGATACTATTTCACTTGAAAAAGTAAGTTTAACACCAGAAATAACACAAGAAATTAGTAATTTTTCAATGCAAATGCAGATTGCTCAAATTGCAGAACAAATTCAATTTATTCAGTTTGCAGTTGAAGAAGTAAGACAAGGGCAAGAGTATGATAGACTTGCTACAGCTTACAGTTGCCAACAAAAATTACTTCAGATAATGTCAATAGAAAAATCTGATTTAAGAGAAAAAGCATTATTAACTCTTGCCTCAGATGCAGAAGACAGTAGAAATCTTTTAATGCAAAGTCAAAAAGCAAATATATTATATATTAAAAATCAGCCAAGTAATTTTATAGGAAAATTTTTAAATGGTGCAAAACAAGATGATATTAATAATAGAATGAATCAAATAAGAGAGAGTTTAAATGCAGTTAATATGGTTTCTTTGGTGGAGGCAATTGCATATCAAGAAATGGGTGAGAATTTGGCTTCAAAGATTAGTTTGGAATATTATTCTGATTATATAAATAAAACATATTTAACTGATAAAAGTTTAGTAGAAAGATTAGATTTAATTGATCCTTCACCTGTTAATTATTGGTCAGAGAATTTACCTATTATTAATAATCAAATAAAAAATATTGCAAATAAAAAAGAAATGTTTTTAGAAAAGGGAGAAGATGATGATGATGAATAATCAAAGAAGATGTAAAAACAAAGAATGCAATAAGATATTGCCAGATGGCTATAAATATAAATATTGTGAATCATGTATGAATAAAAAAGCACATAATGCTAAAAATATTTTAGCAACTACATTAGGAGTTGCTGCATTTGTTCTTACTTTAGGTCATTTTGGTGGAAAAAAATAAAGGAGGCAAAGTCCATGAATAATTTAATTAATGTTAAATTAAATAATTGGTGGATAGTATGGGAAAATGTAAATCACCCATACAAATTTGTCATGCTTTAAAATAATAAAATTGTATATTATTAAAGCACATGTATGGAGTGATGAACCCTATATATGTGCTTTTTGTATGCTAAAAGGAGGTGGTGCATATGGAATCAGACTGGCTACTTAGGAGCCAAAATTATTTTTATAAAAAATATTTTAATTTAAAGAAAGAAGGTAATTGTTATGAATTATGGAGAATTTGGTGGACAATATGTGCCACAAGAGTTAAAAGAAAAATTAAATGAAATTGAGAAAGAATTTTTAAAGGCAAAAAATGACAAATTATTTTTAAAAGAATATGAATATTATTTAAAACAATATGTAGGAAGACCATCACCATTGTATTATGCTAAAAACTTAAGTAAATATGCTGGAGGAGCAAAGATTTTTTTGAAAAGAGAAGATTTAAATCATACTGGAGCGCATAAGATAAATAATGCTATAGGTCAAGCTTTACTTGCTAAGAGAATGGGTAAAACTCATATTATTGCAGAAACTGGAGCTGGACAGCATGGTGTTGCAACAGCTACTGTATGTAGTTTGTTTAATTTAAAATGCACAGTTTTTATGGGCGCAAAAGATGCAAGAAAACAATTTAGCAATGTACAGAGAATGAAACTTCTTGGAGCTGATGTTGTAGAAGTAACAGAGGGTGATCAAACATTAAAAGAAGCAGTTGATGCATTCAAGTTATTAACAAGAATAGAAGGAATTATTCCTGCATTAGAAAGTAGCCATGCTATAGCATATGGAATAAAAATAGCTAAAAAATATAATAAAAATGATTGTATAATAATAAATCTATCTGGTAGAGGAGATAAAGATATGGATACGATATTAAAATATAATTTTTAGAGATAATTTAGTTGATTTATATATGTTTTATTATATCGTTGACTTTGAAGGGAACGATGCAATTGTATATAAGTGAAATTATACCAAGTTATATAAAGAATAGGAAGTGGTAATTATGAAATTATTTAATACGGCTGTTCCAAAAGACAGTATTTCAATGATTTTAGATCCAGTTGGAGATGTAGAAAATTATCATATAACAATTTTTTGCATAAATCAAAAATAGAATTAGCAGAAGAGGATAATGAATTTTCAAAACATATAGTATTGGATTTAGATAAAAAGAATAAAGATGAAAAAATAATTAAATTTATGTGCAATCAAAAATATGGAACTTTTTTATTAGATTTTTTAAATGCAGATTTTTCAACTGAAGAAAATGCATATAATACATTTTTTGTATAATATGGAGTTGAAGGAATTGGAAGTTTAGATGATATAAAAAGAAAATATCCGATTGGGTATTCTACAAGATATGTATCAACTAAAAAATTTCTAGACTATTATTCTAAAGTATATGAACTTGTTAGTATTGATTATATAAAATATCAAAATGATTTGAGAAAAACTGTAAATTTTGTTTTTGACTTACATGAATATAAAAGTACAAAAAATATAGAAAAATACTCTAAATTTATGACATATTGTACAACTGTTAATTTAACTGGTCAAATTATTTCTCGAGTAAGATTAGGAATGGGAAGGAGTTTGGATAAAGAATTGCCACCTGAAATGAATGCTAAACAACTTGAGAAATTAGCTTTAGATATTGCTAATAAAAAAATAATCATTAAAAATTAGACTAATTCGCTCCATAACTATTGACTTATGGAGCGGATTAGTTTAAAATATTATTGGGGGAAAAATAAAATGTTATATAATTATAGTGAATTATTATCCAAATATCAAAGTGCTTATCAAATTCAAAAAGCTGTAGATAATAAAGAAATTTATAAAATAGAAAAAGGGATATATTCAGATGTTCCAAATGTTCATTATTTAGAAATTATAATGAAAAAATATCCTTATGGTATTTTCACTTCATATTCTGCTTACTATTATCATAATTTGACAGATGTTATTCCAAATAAAATGTATTTAGCAACAGATAGAAATAATAGAATGATTTACTCTAATAAAATAAAGCAAATTCGTATGAAAGATGAATTATATAATTTAGGAAAAACTCAAATTGAGTATGAAGGAATAAAAATAAATATTTATGATAAAGAGAGAATGTTAATCGATTTGGCTAGAAACAAGAATCAAATGGGATATGATTTATATAAGGAGATAATTTCTAATTATAGAAAACAAGTAAATTCATTAGATACACAAAAGATAGAAGAATATTTACAATATTTTGTAAATGGAGATAAAATATTTGGAATAATTCAAGATGAGGTGTTTTAATGGATATATTCGAAGCTGTAAATAAGTACATACAATCAGGTTATTCTGAAGATGATGCTATTCCAAAAGTAGCACAAGATATTGTATTACTAAAAATAGGAAATAGTAAGTATAGTAAGAATATAACAGTAAAAGGTGGAGTTATAATGCATAATATATCTAAAGATATGCGTCGTGCAACTCGAGATATGGACATAGATTTTATAAAATATTCTTTAGAAGATAAATCTATTCGTGAATTTATAAAAGAATTGAATAATACATATGATGGTATAAAAATTAAAATTACAGGTAAAATCGAGCCATTACATCATCAAGATTATGATGGCAAAAGAGTTTATATTGTTTTAACTGATAAGCATAATTACTCAATAAGCTCAAAATTAGACATTGGAGTACATAAATATTTTGATATGGAGCAAGATGAATATTTCTTTGATTTTAATATAATTGATGAAAGCGTTAGCTTGCTTATAAACTCAAAGGAACAAATAATTGTTGAAAAGTTAAAATCTTTATTGAAATTTGGTATAACTTCAACTAGATTTAAAGATATATTTGATTTTTATTATTTAATAAATAATGAAAAACTAGATAAGGACAAGCTAATAAAGTACATAGATATATTAATTTTCAAAGATGAAAACATGAGAGAACATACAATAGAAGATATTAGTAAAAGATTATCAAGCATTTTAAATAATAATAGATTTCAATCAAGAATTAATACAGCAAATAATAATTGGCTAGAGATTTCTATAAAAGAAGTAACGGATAATGTCTTGGAATATTTTAATGGATTGATAATGGTAAAGAACTAAATATAGAATAGTATTAAAAGTAGATAGAAAAATAAAAAGGATTTGAAATATTAAATACAGAAAAAAGTGAATTAAATTAAACATATAAAATGTTGCATTAATTCACTTTATATTCTATAATATCATCAATAGTACATTTTAAAACATCACAAAAAATTTTGAGATATTCAACATTAATTAAAGTTACAGATCCTTTACAATAATTGCAAATAGTGTCATATCTGATATTTGTCTTTCTAGAAAGCGCATATTTGGTAGTTCCTTTTTTATCTAATACATCTTGCAATTTAAAAACAATTTTTCCATCAACTTTAATTAAAGTATTACCTAACGTATTTTTGTCAAATTTGCTCATTTTCAACTCCTAACACTTTTTATACATATAGAATATCAAAAAACTTACGTCTTGGCATTATACGTTCGAAACGGTATAATAAATAAAAAAATAGTCTTTTCTACAAAAGACAAAGAAAGGAATAGATATAAGAATGATAGATTTTAAGTTTAAAGAAAAAGGTATTGTAAAAAACAAAGAATCAGGAATTACACTTATGGCACTTGTTGTCACAATTATTATTTTATTAATTTTAGCTGGAATAAGTATTGGAATGCTATCAGGAGATAATTCAATAATAAAACAAGCTGGAAATGCTAAAACTCAAACTGATATTGCACAAGAAAAAGAAATATTGGAACAAGCTACAGTAGTTGCTATGGGTAAAAGTAAATATGGAAGTGTAGAAAAACAGTATTTAGATCCAGAATTAAGCAAATATTCTGAAATAGATGGTACGGAAGATGTTGATGATGGTATTGAAGCTACTTTTAAAAGTGGGAGAACATATTTGATAGATACAGATGGTAATGTTAATCAGCTAATTCCTCCTGATAGAACTGGTTTAGAAATAGGTGATTATATTGATTATGAACCTGATGGAGTAAGTACAGCATATAATTTGTCTCAAAATTACACTGATTATTCATCTATTACGAGTATTACACAAGAAGAGTTAGATTGGCAAATATTACGAATATACAACAATGGTAGTATAGATTTGATAGGAACTCCAACAAGTCAAAAGGTTCGGACTTAGAGGAGCATTAGGTTACAATAATGGAGTATATATATTAAATGATGTTTGTAAAACACTATATAGTAAAAGTTCTAAAAATATAATAGCAAGAAGTATAAATATTAAAGATATAGAATATTGGTTAACGGATGCAGGTGTTCAAATTAAAAATAATTCAATTGGAGAATCAAAAACATATAATGATTCATACATGCATTATCCAGATTTGTATCAATATGAAAAAAATTCAGGAATTGATTCAAATACTGCAGATTCAGATGGAATAGATTTAAGCGAATCTTATGATGGATATAGTTCTGGACTTACTCGAAATACATATACATATACTACTTCTGGATTGTTAACTGTAAAAATTACATATTATAGCTTGGCAATAAGTACAAAAAACATAAAAAATGAAGCTTGTTCAGTAATATATAATGAATCTGATTATTGGGTAGCATCTAGATGTATACACGATTACGGAACCAAAGTATTTTTTGATTTACGCAAATGTGGCACTCAGTTAAACGTAAACTCACCTTTTCAAGGATTAGGTATTGGACTAAGTGGTAACTCTGAATTACTACGACCAGTTGTAACATTAAAGGCAAGTACACAAATAGAAAAATGCTCAGGAACAAATAGCAGAGACAATCCGCATATAATAAAAAGTTATTAAAAATATAAGATTATTGCCATTCGAATTTTAAGATTGTAGTAGCAGAATAAATATATTTAAGGAGCAAGTTATTGCTCCTTAATATTATTTATTATCTATTTCTTAGTTTTTTTCTTCTATCGTGTTTTATTAATTCATTAGCTTTTTCTTTATATTCAATCTCTTTTTTATAATCTTCCTTAATTTCTTCATATCTTGTAATAATTCTATTACAAGCATTTTTCTGTGCTTGAATGGTATCAATTTTATCAGTAAGTTCATTAATTCCTTTCAAAAACTCTGTTTTCTCATTTATGCCTGCAGACTTGAGTTTTCTCCATAAAATTTCTCTTTTTCCTTTTAATTCTGGTAGTTAATTTTCTAAATTCTCCATATAATTTTCTACCTCTTTAGCAGATTTAAAGTTGCTTCTTCCTAAAAAAATGATTTCTTCAAAAATCATATTATTTTTTCTTTTCTGTTTATAATATTTTGGAGATAGTTCTTTGTATTCATTTTTAGCAGGTAATTTACCAAACAAGTATAGATAGTGCACATATAATCTATAAAAAGAACTGGTCTGTAATAAAAATCTATTTATTCTCGGACCAGTATAAATTTTTTTGTAATATTTTTTATTTAGATTAGCGACAGGAATATCTTCTTTCACATTATAATAAATTCTCTCGACTTTTCTCTAAAATAGAGATTTAATGGTCGAGGCGACTACCTCGAAAAACCACATATCTATTGATATTACTACATTTTATATTATCAAATTTATTTTGGAAATTTGACTTGGAAATTTCTTATATATTTTTTATCTAATTTTAATTTTCAAACTTCGCTACATCTCACTTATTCCAGCTGTTACATAGTTTATATATTTTTCTTTCTCTTTTCGTTGATAAAAGTTGAATACTTTACCATACTCATTGATGGTTGTTTGAATATCATGGTGTCCCATCAAAGTTTGAAGTACAGGAAGAGTAATACCTGCTTCAATACATCTTGTTGCAAATGTGTGTCTTAATCTATGTGAGCTAAAATGCTTCCAATAGCTTAATTCAATATCTTTTGCAACTTTTTTTAAATAACTATTTACACTACTTTCTAAAATAAGTGAGCCATTACTTTGGCAGAATAATAAGTTTTCAGTATTTTCTGCATTTTGCTTTGCATTTTCTATTGCTTCAATAACATTAGGTTTAAAAACATCATTAATCTGTACAAGTCTTGCTCCGTCTTTTGTTTGAGATAAGGCAGATTCATGTATGTAAGGTTTATGATTTTCATCATGTGTTAATATTCTGCTTACACGAATAGTGTTGCTTGCAATATCAACATCAGAAATATTAAGTGCTAAACATTCTCCTAATCTCATTCCAGTGAACAATTCGATTATAACAAGATTTTTATATGGATGAGTATCATTTGCTAGATATTCTTTAAATCTTCTTTCTTCCTCGAATGTCATTGGAGTTACTTGTTTTGTAGCAATCTTACTCTGAGTCTTTTCAATTTTATTAAATCCTCTGAAAAAGTTCTTTTTGACGTA
>Ga0247608_10002258_pt1 | contig 24584 bp, 50 predicted proteins | sample 176DNAGHGlowgp2_FD_193490 | JGI IMG/M metagenome (GOLD analysis project Ga0247608, IMG submission 193490) | Sheep rumen microbial communities from Palmerston North, Manawatu-Wanganui, New Zealand - 1766 DNA GHGlow gp2 | ecosystem: Host-associated > Mammals > Digestive system > Stomach > Rumen ... | reverse complement strand
TATGGAGATGTAATTCTACAAGTTGAATACAATCCACTACAGAATAAAGAAAAGAATAATTATACAGATGATTGTTGGCAATTACGTGTATATGAACCGATACCATTATCTAATGTAACTGAAATACATTAAAAGAATATAGTTTATGAAAATAACTTATGAAGAAAGAAGATTTAAGAGCAGTCGTAATGGGGTTATGAGATTTATTTAAAATATAAGTTTCCGAGGGTGAAGATTAATTCTTCAATGGGCATACTGAATTGACAGTTGAAAGACCTTGTAGTGGCAAACACGTGATTAAGGTCAGTGTGATTGGTAAAGCAACCAAATGGATACTGTGAAAGAGAAAAGCAGTGAAAATCTGCACTTCGAGGTAAATAAAAGCGGTGATGGATTGAAAACTTGTAGAAGTGATTCTACATCGAATATGAAATCTATTTGCCTTTGAGTTAATTGCTCTATGACAGATGTAGGAAACTTTTTAATTTAAGATACTATGGTTAACCCTAGTTTATTGGGTTTACTTATAATTTTAAAATAATATGTGTTTAATAAAACAACATTGGTTACCCAGATTTAGTTTTAAAGATAAGGTTGTATATAAAATAATAATAGCACGCAATAATGACTATCGTACTCCTTTTCTAAGCATTAAAATCAATTTAGGACAAGTTTTGTATGCTAAACGTCATTGGTTTTTTACTTTATTTAAAAAAAGTATAGAAGGAGAAGGTGTTCATGCATATTGTGATAAAACAAAAGCATTATATCGATCTAAAATGTCTTGGGATGAAATAGTAATAAAATGTATTATTCCTAAATTTACATTTTATTGGTTAGGATATGACAGGGAAATTGCTTCTACTAAATTATTAACGACTAATCAATTTTGTAAATAAAAGACATAATTTTATTATTCAAATCTATTTTCTGTATTTTTCGAAATTATAGAGTAATTGATATTTAATGTTCATATATGCATCACTCTACAGCGTTTGTAACGTAATGGTAATATAATGCTGATTTCTAAATCCATTTATCCTATTTAGGTAAGCGCCATTTTGAATTAACAGGCTACGTAAGAAATAATATATGAATATTTTGGAAGTTTGGCAGAGTTGGTCGATCGCACCGGTCTTAAACTAAACTCGAGTGCTATGGCGAGAAATCCCATAGTAGAATCTCCTAAATTCGGTGGAAATCCTTTGCAAGATATATAAGCCCCATGTATGGCATTATCTTAAATGATATACTAAACAATAATGTGTAAGGACTATGCCGAGCGAAAATAAGGAATCAGATAATATATTGAATAATCTGTGGGAGGGAATTGTTCCATACCTGACATTACTCCTTATAATCGCGTAGAGGCCAAACGGGAGATACCTAAGTTGGAATTTATATAATACAAAGTATTACATGCGCAGCCGTTACCAGTAGTAATATTGGGCATTCGATGCTGATAATTGTTCAAATAAGTTGATAGAATAAACAGCAACCAAGTAACCCTATTAATGGAATTTAGGTGACTTTAGCCATCGTTTAGATTTAGGGAAAGAAGAGAACGGACTTTGTATTACTTGCAAGAATTTCAATAAGGTAAATAAATGGTCTAGACCACAACAACATCACAAGCAGTGTCGAAACCAGACATAAGTACTGTTGTAACAAAAATGTTGGCTATGATAACATAGAGTGGTAAGGAAAACCGGCGAACGTTTATAGCGTTCCGGGGGTTCGAATCCCTCAGCTTCCGCATTTAAAATTTATTGTTGTAGAGTAGAATTACTTTAAGATATACTCCAGATATAAGAAAATGTAAAAGTATAAAAATTATGATTAGTGAAAATAGAATTCTGCTATTTAAAGATCTTTGTGCAAGATTACCTTATGGTGTAGTTGTACAAGAACCTGATTTTTATGAGGCTCCTTTAACTATCTCAACATTATCAGAGATTTACTATGATGGTTTGGAAGTTAAGCCCTATCTTAGACCAATGAATAGTATGACCGAGGAAGAAAGACTATATTTCCATAGAAACTCTGCAAAAGTACAAATATTGGTTGATGAAGAAAAGGTTATTACAAAACCTTTCTATGGATATACGATTCATCTTTTGGACTGGCTTAACTCTCACTACTTCGACTATAGAAATCTTATAGAAAAAGGCTTAGCATTAGAAGCGCATGAAGGAATGTATAATTACAAATAAATAATTATGGCAAATATAATAAATTTAAATGGAATAAATTATATAGAAATTCCTGCTAAAACTAATGATAAAATTTGTAAGGATTGTGAATATTTTCTAAATAATGGAAAATGTACACTTAATGAATGTCCTTGTAAGAATGATGATGGAATACTAAAGCAAGTATAACTATGTCAACAATTAAAGCATATACAGAACTTTCTCAGTCAAAAGTTCTTGCAAAGATACTTTCGCTTGAAAGTGCGGATATGTACTATGATTTGGGGGAATCTAAGACACCCAAATTTATCATAGGCAGTCCTTTAGATTATAGATGCTATATCCCTTGTTGGAGTCTTGCAGCATTACTTAATGTTTTACGAAAGACTAATATAAGTACTTCTGACACCCTCAATAAAATTAGGTATAGTTGCTGGAATGATTATGATATAATCTATGCAGATAATCCTATTGATGCTTGCTACGAAATGATTATTAAACTTCACGAATTAAATTTGCTGTGATTATGGAAGTAAATTTATTAATAGTCATGATTAAAGAAGAATCAGAAAAGAAGAGGCAAGATACTCTCAGAAAAATGAGAACATATGGACTACACGCAAGTGAAGTAGATATACTAGAAGAATGCGGAGAACTATGAACATGCTTAATACACTGAAGTTCAAAATACCATTGATTGTACAATTTCCCGAACCTATCACGGCAAAGGCATATCCAACATATGAAGTCAATATGGATGAACTTGATTTCAATTCCATACTTCCTTATGACATCGAATGCCTTGATGGACAATATGATTGGATTGATGCATGGTGTGACAGAGATTACGACAAGAAGATGGGTGGGTTCAACAACAAAGATGTTATTATGGAAGTTGTCTATGATAAAGGAAACTACATTGTAACACTTGTTAGTGATAAACCATTTGATACGATAGTTAAGAATAACCGTTATTACTCAAGTAATGGTCCTTGGAAAGAGGTGACACTTAAAGAAGCAGTTGTGCGTTTTCTTGAAGGGTGTATTTCTGACGGTATCGGAGAAAACGAAATTGGACACATTAGATACCAAGGGCAAGACTGCGATGTTTGGATGGGTGATTTGATTGAAATCTAAAAGAATTGAAATATTATAATATAACTATGATTACAGAAGATTACGTTTCTTTTGAAACAGCAAAACTGTTAAAAGAGAAAGGATTTCCTCAAAAATATGATGTATATCATTCAATGGTATATAATGAAGAGGACTATGAAGACGAATATGAAGTTCAAAGAATGGTATTACAAACTCAACTTGTAAAAGCAGGAACATTGTCTTCATATCCATTAGCAGTACCTGAACCTAAATGCTATTGTCCAACACTTCAAATGGTTTGTAAATGGTTAAGAGAAGTACATAAGTTATACATTAATATATGGACAGACCCTAAAGATGTTGAAAATAATAATTTTAACATTATATTTAGAGTACAAGTATATGATGGTTATTCAAATTATGGAACATATGAGTTTTCTACTTATGAAAAAGCAGTAGAAGCAGCAATTAAATATTGTTTAGAAAATTTAATTTGAATATGGCAATAATTAAGAAAGAAGTATATCCAATAAAGGATAATGGATTTGAATATGATGGTAAACATTATGATTGTGAACATGCAATTAAACGTGACATTAAAATGATTCTTCAAGAAGCAGAAACTTCTCATAAAGATAATTTTGATGAGTTTTATGATAGAAACACATTGAGAGCTGATAAAATTCATGTGTTTGTTGATGAAAATGGTACTCCTATTTATGGAATGATTGTTTATATTGTAAGCTATAAAGAAGGAGGTGGTAGATATGCTTGCGGTGGATATTACCCGTTTGAATTTAATAACTCACTATTAATGCCACACACATTTCAAGAAAGCATTTGTTGGTAATAAAAAGGGAATAACTATGGCAACAAAATCATACACAGATTTAGAGCAAAGCCGTAAGTTGGCTGAAATATTGCCACTTGATAGTGCTGATATGTATTATATAAATGGTGATATTGATAAGATAATGCTTAGAAAATGGGAAAATGATATGCATGATGAAGATGATATTCCTTGCTGGAGTCTTGCAGCGTTGCTTAAAATTATCCCTGACGTGGTGGTTAGCACGATGAAAGAAAACAGTAACAAATGGGAAATTGCTTCATGGAATGGAATAGATTTGGATCAAATAATTTCTATTGATGATTTCGACAACCCTGTAGATGCTTGCTATGAAATGGTACTAAAGTTGCATGAGCTTAATAGGTTGTGATTATGGAGGTAAAAGAACTAATTAATAAAATAGCTTCACTGGAAAAGGAAGTTTATAACTATGTTCTAAATACAGAACACTGGCTATTCTACTGGATGGCAAATAAGGAAGTACAAGATTTCATCAGGGAGTATCCAGAAGATTATGCTGATAGAGTTCATTTGCAAGTTCGCAGTGTGTGCACAACTCCTTCTTTTACAATAGTATTTGACGACCATCCTAATGGTGTTGAAAGTATCAATAGAACAGCAGCTCTTCACACATTTAGATACATAGCTAAAGCAAATTGGTTGGTATGGAATGGCAAAGTGAAAGAAATTCAAATACAAGACAAAGAAAAAGAACTTGCTTATCACAAAGAGAAAGTAAATGAACTAGAAAAGGAACTTTTAGAGCTTAAAAATGCATAACTATGCTAATACAAGAAGATAAAGATTTACTGCTAAAAGATCTTTCAGCAAGATTACCTTATAGTGTAAAATGTTGTGTATCCAAAGAAATACCAGAATGGTTTGAGAAACAATATGGTGCTACTAAAGATTTAGTTAAAGTTGATTTTACGCTTGATGTTAATACGTTTTCATATGTTATTAAGAATTATGATGGAAATTTCAAACCTTATCTTCGTTCAATGTCTAGTATGACTAATGAAGAAGTGCTTGAATATATTAGTTTGAAAGAAAGTATTGTTGCTAGTGATGGTATAACTTATTCTTTCGAAACACATAAATCTATAGATTGGCTCAATGCTCATCATTTTGACTATCGTGGATTGATTAAGAAAGGACTTGCTATTGAAGTAACAGAAGAAAATAATTCTTACAAATAAAACTAATTATGTCTATTGAAGATGCAAAAGATAATACTTGGTATGTTTGTTTAAAATCATATAGAGATTTTAAAAAAGGTGGAATATATTTATCACATTTTAAAGGTATAGGTTCTACAAATTATTATGGAGGAACTGCTTGGTTTAGTGAAAGTAATACATATAAATATTTTAGACTTGCAAAAGAAAATGAAATACCAAGAATATTAAAAGGTTCATTTTGGAAGGCATTAAAGGATATTTATTATGGTCTTGGTAAAAATTTTATAAAAAATCATATATATGAGTCACCTGCTGATGGTTATTTATATCCAAGTGGAAGCAATGTTCCTTGTAAAATTCATGACAATACTATAGCGCATCTATGTTTTCGTATTGCAACAAAAGAAGAAATTAATTATTTTTACAATATTTATTTACGATGACACCAAAAAATAAGGAATTATTATTAAAAGACCTCTGTGCAAGATTACCTTATATGCCAAAAATAAAAATAATTTATCAGCAACAAGGTGTAAAAGGTACAGATGAAGGAAATGTGAGTTGTGATTTTATAGAAAAAATCGTTAATGATTTACGTAATGGTGTTATCACAAATATACAAATATATCTCCGCCCAATGTCAAGCATGACAGAAGAAGAGCGAAGAACTTATGATAATCTTGCATGTGATTTTGATGGAATTAGCATGGCAAATAGTATTGATTGGCTCAACGAAAATATGTTTGATTATCGTGGGTTAATCTCGATGGGTCTTGCATTAAAAGCATCTGAAGGTATGTATAATATTATTAGTATATAGTTATGGGCACTAAAGAACATTTAAAAAATATAGTTAATTGGCTGAATGCAAACTATAATCAAAATTCTGACAATTATAGTATTTTTAATGGAGCGAAACCAGAAGTAGTAAGATATGATGAACATACTGCTATATCACTATGGGCTTGTGGAGCTATTGTATGTATTGAATCAATAATGTATTTTATTGAAGAAGATGACGGAAATTGGCGTTTATTAGAAAATGATAATCATAGAGATTATGGGTATCAAGGCATTTTTTCAATTGGATGGGCTAAAAGTTTTTGTGATGCAATGAAAAGACTCGTAGATTATACTAAGGAAAACGGGAAACCTATATATTATAGCGGAACAAACATTATTTGTCATTATACAATATGAATATACAAGAAGACTATGTTTCCTTTGAAACTGCCAAACTTCTGAAAGAGAAGGGGTTTGATGGAAAATGCTTAAAAGTTTGGATTTATAGCAAAAGTATTGACTTAGAAAATAATGCTCAATTAGTGAGTTCTCCTCATTTTATGGAAGGAGAGTCGGCTATAGATAGTGCAGATGTACACAAAGTACTGACTACTGAAGAGCTTTATGACGATGCCTATCTCTGTCCAACTCTTCAAATGGCAATGAAGTGGTTGAGGGAAAAACATAACATACACATTGAACCAAGATACTTCCCAATGCCAAACATCTATAGGTATGTTATTATATATTCACCATTCACGATTGAAAATATTGATTCACATCCACAATATTTCAATACTCATGAAGAAGCCTGTGAGGAAGCAATCAAATATTGTTTGAAAAATTTAATCAAATAACTATGAAAAGTTATACTGATTTAGAACAAAGCAAAGTTCTGGCAGAAATACTACCACTTGAAAGTGCGGATATGTATTGGTTTAGAGATGATATAGAAATACCAAAAATATATCCTAAAGATATGATGAAAGATTCAGTATCAGTTACTTTGGCTTGTTGGAGCCTTGCAGCATTACTTGAAGTTTTGCCGATGATAACAAAAGATAAAGATACCGCAAATCCTTTCATTGCTAAAACATCTGATAATGAATATTATGTATTTTATGCAACTTTAACACAAGAGGTTGATAGTTCTGGTATATATGACAATCCTGTTGATGCTTGCTACGAAATGATTATTAAACTTCACGAATTAAATTTGCTGTGATTATGAAAGATAAACTTAAATGTTTAAGACCATTTTTTCTTGCATGGTTTATTTTGGTTTCTATAATATCACTTATTAAATGTTGTTGAATTATGAAAGAATTATCAACAGAAGAAAAGGCCAAAGCATATGATAAAGCTGTCGCAATAGTTGTTGATTATTATCAAAAGACAAAATATAATAGTTTTAGTAATGATTTCAATAATATGGAAGTACTTGAAAAAGCATTTCCTGAACTCAAAGAAAGTGAAGATGAGAGAATGAAAAACTTTATATCTAATGAACTTGTTTGTCTTAGAGCTGCAGATGAAAAAGGCATTGTTCGATATAATGAGCTTACAGAGGCTATTGCTTGGCTTGAAAATAAAGGTGAACAGAAACCTGTAAGCAATACTTTAAAAGAAGCATTTGATAAATCAAAGACTGATTATTCTCTTGAAGAAAGAGAAAAAGCATCGGAGTATTCTGAAAGCATTATCCCGACCTCTGTCTTCTACGGAGAATCTGAAGAAGAATACATGTTGCATAAAATTATTGAGGCTGCATTTATTGCTGGTCAAAATAACAAGCAACAGTCTGCTTGGAGTAAAGACGATGAAGAAAGGTATTTAAACTGTCTTAGAAGATTAAGTACTGGCAATATAGAACAACCAGAAACTGTTAATACTGTATGGCTTAAATCCATTAAAGATAGAGTACAGCCTAAGCAAAAGTTGAGTTAAAATACTCGACATTGGATTGATGCTATAATTAAGGATTATGAGGAGTTGTATAGTACAAACAAAGACTTTAAAGCTATTATACAAATAAAAATCAATATTCTCAAATCTCTCAAAGATAGATGCATTTGGAAACCAAGTGAATCAGATATACTCTTACTTGAAAGAATAACAAACGGCAAATCCAACCCACAAGATTTTCAAGCAACATTAGGTAGTTTAATAGAACAACTAAAGAAACTAAGGGATGAATAGGCATGAAGGTGATGCGATGCAAACTACTTGATAGTAGAGAAGTACTACAAATTTGTTATGTTATAAATAAAAAAAAGATTATTGTGAAAATTTATTTGTAATAGACAAAAAAAAGATACAATAAAAGATAATTAATTATGAAAGATAGTGAGATTCTTTATAGATGTTATCAAGCGATAGAAGGTAATTTATCATGGATAATAGTTGTTTTAGTAATTATATTTAGCATATCTCTTATGTTCTACTGGGAGTGTAAAGTGAGATGGTGGCTCAGATTGCCATTGATAAATTTGCTACTATTTGTCATTCTACTTATAGGTGGAACTATTGAGGAAATATATCTTACTTTTCATCCTAATGAAAGAACAAAATATATAAAATCAAGTGTATTTCAAAGTTTTTTTTAGTTATGAAAGCAAACGAAGCACCAGAGAAGATTTATATACTTAAGCATAGTGATTATTCAGATATACGTCTATTAAATGCGTTTACTGAAAAAGAGACTAATAATGATATTGAGTACACCAGAACCGATGCATTTATTGAGAAGGCAGTTGAATGGATAAAATATAATGGTAGCCATTATATTGCTATAGTTAATGGGCAACTTATTCTTAAAAAAAGTATAGTCAAGGACTTTAAAAACTACATGAAAGGAAAATAATGCATGAAAGTACATTATACATCAGAAGGAGGACTTGCATTAACAGAGTGTCCTTATGGACATAAATCTGGATGGTTTACTACTAAAGTTAATTCTATTAACTGTCATCACCATTGCAAATTTTACCGTTCTACAAATTATAAGGAAAAATATGTAATTTGCATGGCTGATTGCTCCTCACATCTTCAAGAAATCATTAACAAGATAGACGTTATTATAGCCAATAACAAGTTTGACGATATATGCTTTGAGGATTTTCTTGCAGAAATTAGAGAAGATATTGCATTAGTATTGGATAATAGCGAAAATAAATAAAATTATGGCACAATATATAGACAAAGATGCTCTAGTGGCGGAAATAGAGAAAAGAAAATCACAATTTATGTCCCAAGCAGATAATTTCTATTCTTTAGGTATTGAAGATAAGAGAGAGCATTTTGCCATCTTAGCATCAAATATGCATAGTATTCTTTCTTTTCTCGACACTCTTGAAGTAAAAGATCCTTATGAACAGCGTGTTCAATACGATTCTATTAAAGCAGGTATTCAAGCACATGCTGAAACATATTCTTTTAATATAGAAAGTATATTATTCAATCAATTGACAAAAGAACAGCAAAAACTATGGGTAAAAGAGATTGAACAAGCAGTTATTAGTGGTGGTGAAATGGGTGTTGAACTCGCAAGAGATGTACGATATAAAGAAAACCTTAAAGTGAAAAAGGAGGACTTTGAGAAAGAAATCAAGAGTTATTTCAAAGGATTTGGAAAATTTGCTTCTGTTGGTATTGATGATTGTATTGATATTGCCAAATATTTCTTTGAACTTGGACTTAAAGCAAAAAACAAATGATAGTATTTTTATTACTTGTGGTTATTGTGTTATTGTGTGAGATTTCGTATAACATCAAAGCACTGAACAACAACATTATAGAAATTACAAAGTTATTCAACAGAAAAGCATAGAAATGAGAAGAGGCATGACAGACAAAAAGAAAACAATCAAGGAGTTAAAAGAAGTACTTGATAACTTAGATATTACAAATAAATATCGCCTTAATTTAATAAGGGCTATTGAGTACTTACAAGAAGAGCCTGTGAGCGAAGATTCGGAAGAAGCAGCAAATAATGCTCTTAATAAAGTGTTAAACACCCATGAGATTGTTAACGTCAGAAGTTGCATGGAAATGTTTGAATTTGGCGCCAAGTGGAAAGAAGAGCAGATGATGAAAGATGCTATTAATGTAGTAGTACATGTAGATGCAGGTAATTATCCTTATATTCCACATATTGAATTATATGACTACAACAAACATATCCCTCTTGCAAAGAATGGAGATAAGTATAAGGTTGTATTGATTAAGGAAGATTAGTTATGAAAGAAAAAGAATATGTGGATAATGATGTTTGGAGATTTGGAATTTATTTAAAAAAATCTGCTACAGAAAAAACAATATATACACGACCGTTTCCTGATTTCCCTCTTGGTAAATATAAATCAGCAGAGCAAGTTCAAAAATTTTATGACGATCAAGAAGATTTAGTTCAAGAAAAATATTTTACAAAAGAACGTATTCAAGAACTAAAAGATTATTTTTGTAAATTAATCCAAGAAGAGGAAAATCCGTTTTATATTTCTTGTGTTGATAGAGATGGAAACTATAATGTAACAAAAGACATGTTATTTAATATAGATAATTAAAACAAATAATATTTATGGGTATATTAATTGGTTTTTTTGTTTTGCTTGTAATAATAATCATTATATGCTCTGTACATAGATTTTATTGCTACGTCTTTGATAGAAAAGAATGGAATCAATGGAAGAGCATTCTTGCAATGCTTGATAAATTTACATATTCTTATACATATAAAGGTGCTCATGTGTTTCAGGAACCAAGCAATACGTTGCGTATTTATATTTGGAAAGATGGATTGGCGTCTGTTCATGATATAAAAGAAGGAGAATGTATTTGTTGTACATTTAATACATATATGTCTGAAAAATGTGCACGGTTATTAAAAGCCAAGTATAATTTAAAATAGATTAAGGTATACTATGTAGATAAATCTGTTTCAATAACAAATACAAATAATTCTAAAGAAAAATAGTTTATGGAAACAAAGATTCAGATTAAAAATATTGCTGGCAAAATCCTCTATGAGTACAAAAATGGAAATGCGACTATCAAAGATGCCGTTGTTGCTGCAGTAAAAGAAAAAATAGATCTCAGTAAAGCATACCTCTATGGAATAGACCTTAGTAGAGTAGACCTTCATGGAGCAAACCTTCGTGAAGCATATCTTTATGGAGTAGATCTTAGTCAATCAGATCTTCATAAAGCAAATCTTTATGGAGTAAATCTTCGTAGAGCATATCTCTATAAAACAAATCTTAGTGGAACAAACCTTCGTAGAGCAGATCTATATGGAGCAGACCTCCGTAAAGCAGATCTTAGTGAAACATGCCTCCATGGAGCAATTCTTAGTGAAGTAAACTTTCGTGAAACATACTTTAATAAAGCAGATCTTAGAGAAGCGAACCTTCGTGGAGCATGCGTATATGGATCAAACATTCGTGAAGCAAAGAATATTCCATATATACCATTAGAATGTCCTTCAGATGGATCATTTATAGGGTGGAAGAAAGTATGTAACCATCTCGTCAAACTTAAAATACCAGAAGATGCTAAAAGAAGTTCTGCAACAACATATAAATGTAGATGTGACAAAGCCAAAGTATTAGCCATTACAGATTATGATGGTAATAATCCAATAGATGAAATAAAGAATACGTCGCAAAGACATCATGTAACCTACAAAGTTGGTGAAATGGTTTATCCTGATTCGTTTGATGAAGATAGGTGGAACGAATGTTCACATGGTATTCATTTTTTCATCAATAAACAAGATGCAATAAATTACTAATGTGTATTGATTTATCAAAAGATTCTAAATCTAATATGTTAATTATTACTACAGTTGATAGTGAAGGTTTTCATAAACAATTGTATGTAAGTGAAGAAAATTTAAATAATCTTTTATTTAAAATTTTAATTTATAGATTAGGTAATTATGGAGACTAAAGAAATTAAGGTTAATGTACCAGAAGGATATGAAATAGACAAAAAAAATAGTACATTTGAATGTATCAAATTTAAAAAGAAAGAAATAGTACCATTTAGAACTAAAGGAGATTGCGTTCGTATTCATGGTTTTTATATTGACGATTTTTCTACAATAAAATATTGTGAAAGTCAACCATTTGATCACGGTAATTATAATGTATTTGCAACGGAAAAGCAAGCTAAATCAGCATTAGCTATGGCTCAAATTAGTCAAATAATGGCCAATGATGAAAGATTTGGTGGAGTTGTAACTGATGAAGAATGGAATTGTTCTAATACTAATAAATATATAATTGATAGAACTACAGATTCCACTCACAAGGATGTATATAATATATATTATACATTTCTTGCTTTTCATACTAAGGAACAAAGAGATTTATTTGTTCAAGAAAATAAAGATTTAGTTAAACAATATTTAATGATTGACTAAATCTATTAATCCGCTAGCTCAGTTGGTAGAGCAACAGATCTTTAATCTGTGGGTCTTGGGTTCGAGCCCCAAGCGGATTACTTAAATATATAATATGAATAAAATTGTAAACAACTTGTTGAATAAATCAACAAAAGAGTTGTATTTAAAATATATTTTATGAAAAATATTTATTTTTGCGTTGATTATGAATCTTTTGCCTTTATAAGGTATAATAATTTTCAAATCGGTGATTCTAATAGATTTATTGCTGAGTCATATAAAACAACAGATGATGCTATTAATAACGGATTACAAAATATAATAACATTATCTTTAGCTCATTTGTCTTTTGATTTGTTAAATTTAGGCTATAATATTTATTTATGTTATAAAGACAAACAAATAAAGATAGAACCTCATATGGATATTGGTGGTAAAGATTTAAGAATTGGACATAATATTTTTAAACTATTTAGAGCTGGAGTTTTTAATGAACTATTAGAAATACATAATTAAAAACAAATATGGATTACGTAACACCTTATACACAAACAACATTTGAAGAAGCGAAACAAGTGGCACAACAGTTTAACATTAATATATCTGATGATGAATTACATAAAAGATTTAATAACGAAAGTAATTTATTTAAACTTTCATTACGGAGTATTGCATGTCATCTACCTTGGATTACAAATGTACATGTTATTTTAGCTGATGAAAGTCATATTCCAGATTGGTTGGATGTTGATAAAGTAAATATAGTATATCATAAAGATATTTTACCAAAACTACCTTGCTATTGTTCTACATCAATAGAGATGTATTTATGTAACATAAATGGATTATCTGATAGATTTTTATATGGCAATTCGGATTTTGTTGTTAATAAATTTTTATTAGATACTGAATTCTTTGACAAAGACCTAATAAAACATAATTTTCACGTAAGAGCAAGTATTGATTCTCAGCATGATCAAATATGTTATAATTGTCATAAATTATTTTTTCCAGAATCAAAAGTATTTAATATTCCAGAATTTCATTGTTTGTCCCCAATGGTATTAGAACGAGTACAAGCTTGTTATAGTGAGTATAAAGAAGAAATAGATAAATCATTTTCTATATTTAGAACAGATAATAGTCTATCTCAATATATTTATTCATTATATGATTTAGTACACAATAAAACTGAAGCATCTAATTTACATAATGTTACTGTGACACAACATATGAATGTTTATAATATGTTACATAGTGATGTTGTATGTTTTAATGATATTAATGATGATAATAAAAATATAAGATTTTATTTATTTCTTAATAAATGGGCTCAAAGAAAGTGCAAATATGAAAAATAATTTGTATATTTTAATAATTAATATTATAATTAATAAATTTAAATTAAAAACATTACTATTATGAATATACTAATTATACATTATAATACACCAGAACTTACTAATGCTTTAGTACAAAGTATTAATAAATATGTTTAGAATTGTCATATTTATATTTTTGATAATTCTGACAAATATCCATTTGTTAATTTGCATGAAAATGTAACCGTATTTGATAATACTAAAAGATAGATTATTAATTTTGATAAGTGGTTAAAAACTTTTCCAAATAAATCATATACGGACAATAATTACGCAAGTGATAAACATTGTAAAAGTGTTGATATATGTTTTGATTTGATTCCGGATGGTTTTATACTATTAGACAGTGATGTATTATTGAAAAAAGATATATCTGAAATATACGATAATAATTATATTTGTGTTGGGAAAATTGGTTTATAGAATCATAAAGTTTTAATTCCAAGAGTATCTCCTTTTCTTTGTTATATAAATGTCCCTATGTGTAAGACACATGGTGTTACATATTTTAATGATAAGTATAATTTCATGTTACATAAACAACATCCTTTTAATTGGTATGATACTGGATGTTGGTTCTTATTAAATTGTAGAAAATATGGTATTAAAGATATAGATTATCATGATTATATTGAACACTATGGATCTGCTAGTTGGAAAAATAATAATAAAGAAAATTAGATTGAATGGTTAAAACAACATAAAAATTTATATTTATAATGATAATACATCATGTAACTGGTTGTACATCTTTTTCATTAAATGTAGATGGAAAAGAAGAAATAAATATGACTACAAATGAACGATTAAAAGTCATAGAAGAAATTTATAAATGGATGAAAAGAAATTCTGATGAAAAATTAAATTATATTCTTCAAGGATTGACGGATAAATGTGGAGAATATAATATTATTGATGATAAACCGTGTGAATGTTGTGGTGATATTGTTGATGAAATGTTTCTTGATTTAAATAAATAAAATTTATGGATATACTTTATGCTATAATAATTTTTTGTTTTACAGTGGTTTTGGTAATATTTACATTATTGCTAGTTATTGGATCAATTATATTATTAAATAAAATGTATTTAAAATTTAAAAAATATGGTATTGAAAACTTGTCAATTTTTGATTAAAGTTTGTTAAATACTATTGATTTTATATATTATAGATATTATAATTGCATTAGATCATTAATTTTAATTTAAATTTTTACTAAATGAAGAAAATTCTTTTTTACTTAAGTGCATTTGCTGTAATGCTTTGTACAGCTTGTCATCCTTTTAAGAAGAAGGATAATGTCAGTCCTGAGATTGTTGAACAAAGTGAACTTGTTCTGGAAAACACTATCTCTACAGATCGAGAGTATATGTTTATGAATTATGGAGAAAACTATCGATGGTATGAATCTGAGATTCTCTTAAAAGATTATTTGGATTCTGAGACATGTGATGGTACCATTGTGAAAGTAGTAAATGTATTCCAGGTTGTTACAGAATATGATAGTTGTGCTGATGTTCATGTTATATTCTTTAAACATGCATTAGATTCGTTTGATATAGTTGTTGAAGAGGGTTTTTGGGTAGAAGATTATCCGATGAATGACGATTCACTGGCTATTACATATAAAAATGCGTATGAACAAGCGATGAATGCTAATTGTCCTAAGCCTCATTCTAAACATTGTGTATTAAGAAAAGAGGTAGGAGCAAAGGAAGCTAACGCTCAGTATATCTTTGGTAATACATATGCACAAATTTATGTTGATGCCGTAACAGGAGAAGCTAATACAGATAATCCTGCTTTTGACAATGGCGATTTTGGTAAACCGCTTGGTGAATGGCCTTAATTTATAATAAGTTTATTATGTGATTAATAGGTGCTGACAACCAATAAGAAGTATCCTAGAGTGTGGCGAAAGAGAAACGTAGACTTTGAAACACAAGTTGTGTGAACGGAATAAAGAGACACGTGCGGGTTGAAATGGCCTGCCACTCGATAATGGATTTTGCGTGAGAAACAAACTTATAAAAGGTCAGTGATGATGGTAGCTCTCCAGACTAACGGAGTTTGTGTGCAAGGGATATGGGTGAGATTCCTATATCATCCTCGCGGGTTCGAGTCCCGCCGCCATCCAAATTATGGTGCTGACAACCAATAAACATAATACTATTTGCAAACTGCCGTAAAAGCATTTTCCATCCGTTTGAGAGTATAAAGTGGTAATGTAATAGATGGTAACTACCCGAAGTTTATACAATGTTTAAAATGTCAGTGGTGGAGAGCTGGATGCTGCGTAAGCAACAGCCAGCCCCTAACAAATTATAAAGAGAACATGTAAGAGCGGCCGAGTACCCTAGAGGGAAAGCATTTGACGTCTGAGGCGTTGGCTTACAGTGAGTTCGAGTCTCACCATGTTCGCAGCAGTTACTTGAAGTGAGAAAGCTTGCACAGGATGTAAGTAAATAGAACAGTAACATTCATTAGTATGCTCACTACATGAGGGAGGGCGCAAGGAAAAGTAAACTTGCAATGACGGAGTGCCAATATCTAAATCTCCGTTCAAGTCCCACTCTCGGTACAATAGAATTCGGGAATGTGATGTAAACAGGTAGCATACGTCATTTGGGGTGATGAGGAGTGGTTCAAATCCAACATTCCCGACGTAAAAAAATAGTATGTTCAATTTGAACTTCCTATACGAAAATGTTTATTTTTAAATATATAAATATAATTATTGTATGTGTAAATGTCAATATTGTAATAAAGAATTTAAAAATAAACAAGCTTTAGCTGGACATACGAGTCATTGTGAGTTAAATCCTAATTATAATGAAAAGGCACAGATTGAACAATAAAGAAAAAGATCAATTGCTAGTAATAAAACTAAATAATTAAAATTGAAGCAAATTGAATTAACAAGAAAAGAAAGAAAATTAATTTGTAAAAAATGCGGTAAAGAATATGTTTTAAATTTAACAGATAAAGAATTTGAAAATAAAAAATATTCTAAATTTTGTTCAAAAAGTTGTGCAAGTTCAAGACCACATTCTAACGAAACAAAAGAAAAAATAAGAAATTCTGTTAAGAAAAAAATTTTAATGCATCCAGAATTATGTAAAAATCAATACACTGGACCTAATAAAGAATATTATATTTCTAAAATAAAAACGTTAAATAAAGATCAAAAACAAAATTATTCTAATCCTGAAAATTATAAACATGTTTCTGAATTAATAAATGAAGGGTATATTTTAAATATTGATAATTATTCTTATAAAGATAAATTATTTAATACATTATTGTTAAAACAACATAAATGTTTAATTTGTAATAAAGATTTTTATGCTAGAATAATCAAATCAGGAAAGGTTGGTGGAGGTAATACTTGTTGTGAAGAATGTCATAAAAAATTAATGCAACAACGAGGAAAAGAATCATATAATAGAATAAAAAATGAAGGGCGATTTCAAGGTTGGAAATCAAGAAATATTATATCATATGCAGAAAAATTTTGGATAGAAGTTTTAAAAAATAATAATATTCAATATATTAGAGAAAAACTAGTTGATTATGGAAATTTAGGAAATGGCGAAAGATATTTTTTAGATTTTTATATTGAAATAGGAGATAGAAAAATTGATTTAGAAATTGACGGTAAACAACATAAATATAAAGATAGACAAGAATCTGATATTAAAAGAGATAATTTTTTAATTTCTAAAGGATATGAAGTTTATAGAATTGATTGGAATGAAATAAATACAGAAAATGGTAAAAATTTGATGAAGAATAAAATTAATCAATTTTTAAACTATATAAATAAAGGCAACACATAAAAGTGTACATATTATGTGGTTCGGAAAGAAATGTCAGAAATCGCGATTCTGAATAGTGGTTCTATTCCCTCTTAACGGTAGCCAAACGTTTAGCTTATCAGGTTAAAGCGTTCCGAATGCCTATTTTATAATTTATATGGGGATGTAGATCAATAGTAAATCATAACACTTTCAATGTTAAGTCTCCGGAGCGTAACCGGACTTCCCTACTGGGTCTAATTTGGTAGTAATCAAGACGCAAGGTGTATTAAAAGGCTACACAGAAGATCACTACCCAAGCCATCAAGAGAGGATGGCATTTTATATAGGGTTGTATCACCTCACTCTGATAAGGTGTTGAAAGTGTAATAGGTTACATATGGGTTCGATTCCCATCAGCCCTACATTTCTCGCGAGCAGGAGGTTTTCAGGCCACGGTTCCATCTGTAAATGAATGGTTGCAAACAGTCATACAAAAACCGGGCACCAATACAGTGATTTGCAGCTGAAAATGCAACACAGTTCTTGATTATCTGTAAAATCATAGTTGGAATTTCCATGAAGAAGATTTGGTTCGACTCTCTGTTGGTACACAAAACTGACATAATGCTTCCGTGACGTTAATGGCAAGCGTTCCAGACTCTTAATCTGCGATGTATGGGTTCGATTCTCATTAGCTTTACATAAAAAGGTATAGGTTCGAGTCCTATATGCCAGTATCGAAGTCTATATGACTGATGGTTAATAATTCTAGAATATTAATCTGAAAGTGTAAAATCTGGCGTTGGTGTAATTGGTTAGCATATTTTATTAAATTGGTGGGTTATAAGCTAAGTTTGGTAGAGCACCACATCGATAATGTGGCGGTCGCTGGTTTGAATCCAGCTAATCCAACTTTTAAATTTTAAATTAATATTTATGAAAAAGATTTTATTTTTACTAATACTTATATTAACTTCTTGTTATACAAGAGATGTAGATGATGAATTAATAACAGATAGAATATTATATTACAATTCTAAAGATTCTGTTATAATGTTATTACCTGTCAATAAAAAGGATAGTATTGTTAATGTAACAGTTGATTCTTTATTATATGAAAACGATAAAATATATATATTAAAAAATAGTTTGATTGCTCTTGATATTGATACAACTTTTAAATTTAGAGATGTACAATTATATGGACAAGATTGGAGATTGTTTAGACTTAACTTTACATCTAATCGTTGTTCTATGTGGTCTGTTGAGAAAGCACGCATTGATAGTTTTAAAATAATAATTAAAAGAAAATGATTAAATTTATAACTAGGATTTTAAAAGATAGATTAGCTCAAGAACAAAGAGTACTCTATAGTATTAAAGATACGCATAGTGCTCCTTATTATTATTGGCAAGGTAAAATTAATGGTATTAAAGAATGTATTCAATCTTTAGATAAAATTACTATATCTCAATAACAAACAAGCCTTCTTCGCATAGTGGTCGATTGCACCGCATTTGTAATGCGGATCCGTAAGGACACGTTGGTTCGAATCCGACAGAAGGCTCGTAAAACGAAAAATGGGCTATAGTAGTTTTGATGTTATCAGAGCCCATGAACCTACTATAGGTGACAGACCACGAGGTAATTCTCTAGGAGTGCTGTAATAACATCTATCCATTACTAATCAATCTGGAGAAATAATAGATAGATTATTAGCATTCATAATACACCTGAAAGAGGAATCATTTATATGGTTCCTCTTTCTTATTAAAAACATTTGTATGGCTGCAATAGATAAGATTTATTTGAACACAAAAAAAGAGTATGAACAATTTAAAGAATGGTGTTCAAAGCAACCTCCATTATTTGATAAATATGGAGTAAAGACAAGTTTAATTAATTATGTATATCAATATGATGATTTTAAAGGTGGTCCAGTATTTATGGCTCCATATTATTTAGATGCATATTTAATTAAAAACTGTCCATTTGATTTTGTTCAAGAAGAATTAAAACTAAATTATGGATATTGGTCTCAAAATAGAGTAAAGGAAGCATATAATGTAGTAAAAAATAGAAAGAATGTAGTAGAAGGAGAACCTTATTGGTATATGAAATTGAGTGATTTCAAAATTAATGGTGATAGAATTGAATATTTACCTAACAAAAATTCAAGTTATATTGCTATTAAAGAAAACAAATTATATAATACTCCTTTTACCTCTATTCAATATACAATTGGTAAACATTGTAAATGCGTTAAACATCCTTTATACTATTATAATAGACCATATAAACAGAAATCTTGGGATATATCAATAGTCTTACCATTTGATATGTGTATGTGGTATCATGGTAATCACAATTCATGGGATTTTGCTAATGAATTTGTGATATCAGATTGGTCTTGTTCTCATTCTAATGTTAAAACAATTAAAGCATTAAAAAGAAATATCATAAAATGGAAATTACCTATAGGTACTAAAGTGTACGCTAGAGGAAGATATATTCAAGATGATTATGAATTTATAGTAACAAAATAATTATGTGTCTCAATAATTCAATGGATAGAATAACAATCTTAACATAGTTAATCTTCCTGTAGCTCAACTGAATAGAGCAACACACTTCTAATGTGTAGGTTCTGGGTTTGAATCCCAGCAGGAAGACTAATAATATTAAAAAATATGATACAAAAGTTTATAGATTTATTAAAGGATGTCGGTAGAGTTAATACTGACAAATTATTAATTGAATTAAAAAAGAGAGGATTTTTTGAAGCACCAGCAAGTGCTAACCATCACTTAAATAAAGTTGGCGGATTGGTAGAACATTCATTATCAGTATATAATTATGCAAAAGTTTTAAATGAAGCAATTAAAAACTATTCTGATGATTATGTGTCTCCAGATCAAGAATCTATTTTAATATCTGCATTGCTTCATGACGTATGTAAGTCAGATATTTACATACCAACAACAAAACGCCAACGAGACCCTAATGGTGTATGGATTGATGTTCCTGGATATACTACTAGTCATGTTCAATTACCTATGGGACATGGTGAAAAATCTGTAGCTATGATATTACAATCTGGATATCCTCTTACTGATGATGAGATGTTAGCTATAAGATGGCATATGTATACTTTTGATGTTAATTTCAATAGTTATGATGCTATAAATAACTTTAATGAAGCAAATAAAAGGCCATTAGTAAAGTTAATTCAAATAGCAGATCAGATTTCAACTTTAAATGAATGTTAACAATATTGTTAATTATAATCATTAATTTAATTTAAAAAAAAATGAACAGTAGAATTAAAAGGAGAAATGCTTGCTGGGGTAATAATGGCAAGCTTGGTATTGGTAATCATTCAGATTTCAATGCTCATCATAGTTTTGGTGATTATCGCCTGACTTATGATCGTATCGCTGCTGAAAAGTATCTTGGTGAATATAATGCACTTGTTCACTTTGCCGTACTTTGTGGTATTAAACATGCTGGAAGCAAAACACTGAAACAACTTAGAAACGCATTAAAATGAATCGAAGTACTTTAAAGGATAAATCCAAAGCTTATTTAATAGGTGTTATTTATTCTCGTTCTTCTGAACTGAGTAAAAAAACAAAAGAGTTAAGAGCTATAAACAAAGCTTATAATAGTATTCAAGATGAAATTCAAAATGTTTTAGCTAAAAGAGAACAGGCAATTAAAGAAGTTAAATCGTATCGAGAACAATTTGATGAATTAATTGATAGTGAAGCAAAATTTTTGTCTTATACTATTATTGCTTCTAGTATTGCTATTATTGAAGCGATTGCTATTATATTATTATTATTCCTTTAAAAATATAAAGGTCTCATCTAATAATAGGTGAGGCCTTTATTATTAATATTTTCCTCTTGTAAATTCTCTTATAGTGAAGTATAGTAGCTATTGGTTAAGAATTTAATATTGACAGTAGAAACTGTAATTTTATCTTATCACTTCTAGATAAAGTGAACAAAATTATGAAAAGTATCTTCTATGAAATGCAAAAATCATTTAAGATTCGTTATGTTAATGCTAAGATTGCAAATGAAAGCATTCATATCGAGTTGAAGATTGATCGTGGTGGTAGAATAATTGATTGTACAAGAGTTGGTCGTCTTTATGACCGTATTCAAGGACGTCAATTGTTGTCTTTGTATCAGGGCGTAAATCAAGAAATCCTAGCTGAGATTGAAGATGAAGTTAATCTCATTAATGGAATCCACTTCATTCCAACTAACTGATGATATTCTTCCATTTATAAAGAATATAGTTGGTTATAAGAATATAATTATGCGAATTGATTTTGTATCATTTGGTACAGGTAAACTTTTACCTTCACAGATTATACAAAAATTAAATTTACAGTATTGTTATATTGATGAAGTATTTGATGAAATCAAACTATATTTCTTTGGATGCGATTGCACTTATGATACAATAAATAGAAGTATAATTAAAAATTAAGCTATGAGAGGGAGTCTTCTCTCTCATGGCTTTTTATGCTATGAGACAAATTAAAATAACAAATAGTTTTCACGCAACTAGAGAAGACTCAATATCTGCTTATTTTAAAGATGTTAGAAATACTTGTAGACATTTAGAAGATAAACCAGATGAATTACAAACTCCAGAAGAATTAGTCAAATCTCATTTAAAATTTGCCATTTCTGTTGCAAAGAAATATATTCATAATGGTATTTCTTTTGAAGACTTGATTCAATATGCTAACATGGCATTATTGTATGCTGCTAAGAAATTTGATCCTACAAAAGGTTTTCAATTTACTTCTTATTGTGTATTTGCAATTAGAATGTTTATCATAGACCAATTAAGATTAAATAAAATAGGAGTAAAAGATAATTCACATATTCGTAAAGAATTAAATATGCTACGTGAATTAAAAGATAAAAAATCTCAAGAAGACGAACATTTTTATACATTCGATGAGTTAAAAAATATGTATCCCGATCTTATCAGTGATCTTACACTTAAATTAATTCAATCAGATAATATTATATATAATGAAGATTGTGATATTGAATTATTTAATGATTATTCAGATATAGAAGATAAGATTATTGATGAAGATAGGAGTTACAGAATAAAAACTATATTGAAGAAATTAAATGAAAAGCAACAGTATATTATAAATGCTCTATTCTTTGAAAATAAAACTATGTATATGATAGCTCAAGAGCTTAATTGTACTGTTGAGAATGTAAGAATTCATAGAGATCGTGCATATTTGATAATAAAACGTTATAAAAAATTTCTTCTACAATGATTAAAGTATTAACATTTAATAAACTTAATGGTGATTCGGAAATTGCATGTATAGAAAGTCATGCAATTGAAGGATTTGATATTAAAGATGCTATTAAAAGATTGGTTAATGATGATCAGTTAAATGAGGTAGAATCTATTTTATCTGAAAATTCTCATACTTATATTAAGAGATTTGAATCTGAATTTTGGGTAGTATTAATTACAAAAAATACATAGTATGCAAGCAATCGAAATGATAGATCGTTTAACACAATTGGTAAACGAACTTGGAGATTTTGAAGTTGTACCAATGTCTGCAATAGATTGTGAACCTAATGATGAAGGTTATTTTGATGATATATCAGTAGTAACCGATATTAATTATAGTGAGCTTCCTGTTGAAGATGGTGCATTCCCGTGTTTCTTATTAAACATTGAATAATATGAAAGTATATAAAAGGTATGAGTATTATGGCCCTAGAGGAAAGCGCTGGACCGAATGGTTTTCTATTGCAGAAGTAGAGACCAAGGAAGAGGCGAATGAGAAAATCAAATCTGAAAAAGCTATTAATGCTAGTGGTCGAAACGAAGAATACATGATATCATGATACAGCAATACATTATTACAATTGCATCAATTGTTACAATGTTTATTATTATGATAGGGTTAATAATTTATATATCAAACAAACATCAATGAAATATAAATTCGGAGACAAAGTATCATTCCCATTAGGTGATAAAATTATTACTGGCGTAATAGTTATCATCGATGAGAATGGTGCTTTTGAATGTAACGGTCCATCATATGACATATTTTCTGAAAAGGATAATATTCTATACAAACATATAGAAGAAAAATATATTATTGAAAATGGAGAAGGATTATAAAAGAATTATTAAACGATTTAGTATTAATAAAGTAGTAAATTTACTGAATTCTATTGTTAGTTATGAAGGACGTACAACAACATGTATCGCTACTTATGAATTTAATCTAGCTTATCTTACTAATAATATTTATTCTTTTAATTCACGATATATCTATAAATTGGCCAGACGATTTGGTTCAACAGGTATATTTGGACAATCGTTGTGTTTTAAATTTACAGGTAAATCATTATGTCATAGTGAAGATCAGTATGATAGAAAAATAGGAGAGAAACTTGCAATAATAAAAGCAAAGAAACAAGCATATAACCTAGCATTTCAGATTATTGAATTAATTCAACATGAAATTTTTGAAACATCTATTAATACAACGTTTTGCAAAATGGAATTAGATGACATGATGAAAGCACAAAATAACTATATTAAGAAGTTATGTCTACAATAAAAATTCCTCTTAATTATATGATTTCTCCTGTAGTTCTTAATGAAATTGCAATGAAAAGCAATAATTTTAAGGACTTTTTGGATGAAATCAAAAAATTAGAACCAGATAAATATACTATTTCATATGATGCATTACAAGTAAAGAAAATTAATAAATACTTTATGCAATCTAATCCAATACGATTAAGAAGATATATCTTCAATCGTTTAGGTGGTGAGAAGTATATGATTCTTGAAAACAAAATTTATG
>Ga0247608_10002257_pt1 | contig 24592 bp, 24 predicted proteins | sample 176DNAGHGlowgp2_FD_193490 | JGI IMG/M metagenome (GOLD analysis project Ga0247608, IMG submission 193490) | Sheep rumen microbial communities from Palmerston North, Manawatu-Wanganui, New Zealand - 1766 DNA GHGlow gp2 | ecosystem: Host-associated > Mammals > Digestive system > Stomach > Rumen ... | reverse complement strand
TCCCCTTCAACGTTGGGTCAGTCAAGAACTTCAATGCGTACTTCACATACAGCGAACGGCAATAGCCCACAGGGATGGTACTCTTAATCACCATCACCGCATCGGGATTGACGCTCAGCACTAAGTCAATCACGTCCTCGATATGATGCGTATCAAAGAAATTCTTCTGTGGGTCATAATTCGTCGGAGCCGCAATTACTACAAAATCAGCATCCTTATAGGCAGCCTTACCATCCAGCGTAGCATACAGAGACCCTCTCCCGACCTCTCCCTGTTCAGGGCGAGGAGCCTCCCCTACACAGGGGAGGATGGAGGGGTCTTTCAAATACTTCTCAATATACTCATCCTGAATAGGCGAGATCTTTTTGTTGATTTTCTCCACCTTCTCAGGAATCACGTCAACAGCTGTTACGTGATTATGCTGAGCAAGCAGTGTTGCTATACTCATGCCAACGTAACCTGTTCCTGCTACTGCAATCTTCATTGTATAATAAGTTTTTATTCGTTAGATTCGTGAAATTCGTGTTCGTTACTTACCGTATTTCTCAACGGTTTGACCTTCGGTCGAGCCTGCTCACGCTCGGCATCCAAAATCAAATTTTGCCTGCTCTCGCTAACTCGCAGGCTTCATAATAAGTATCGAGGCTGCCGATGTCAAACCTTCCGGCACTCATGGGCCAAGCATGCATCGTGGTATGCTCTACCATATAGTGAGCCAGATTACCTGGCGCGTCCTTGCCGCAACCGTTCTCCACAGAATGCCGCACCAAGTCAAGGTCTTTCTTTAGATAGATATAGAATGGTGGTACTGCCCAGTGGCTCTTTGGCACCTGAGGCTTTTCCTCCATACCGAACACCTTGTTGTTAGCATCTAGCTCCACAACACCCGTCCTCTGCAACTTCTCAATGCTCGGCTGTTCATGACACATAATGCAACTTGTCCTTTTCTCCTTTGCAAAGTCCACAAACTCCTGAAATGAAAAGAACAGCAGGTTATCTGCTGCCACAACCAACAAATCATCATCAATGCCCAACTTATCCATCGCGAACAGCAAATCACACACAGCCCCAAGTCGTGTTTCATTCGTCTCCGTCCCATCATCCACAATAGTAATGGGTTTGCTGTAATACAAATCCCGTTTCCACTCCTCAAAGATACTAGCGAACTTGTGGTTCGTAATAATGATGTGCTCGTTGATGTCATCAATCTTATCGATGTCATCCAGCATCCTGCCAAGAATCGTATTCTCCCCTATCTTCAACAACGGCTTCGGAAAGTTCTTGGTTAACTCCCCCAACCTCGTCGCGTATCCCGCTGCAATAACTATATTCTTCATATCCGTTTAATCCGTATAATCCGCGTTCTACTCTACAAAGCGCGCTCCATCATCTGATTTGCAAAAATACACCTTGAACGAGTTCTTATACTGCGGGAACTGCTCCAAATATTTCTCTGTAATCTCTTTCTCAACACTCTCTTTCTTTGTAGGGTCTACCAATGCTATGCATGCACCTTTGAAACCTGCACCACTAAAGCGTCCGCCATAAATGCCATCCGTGGTAAGCATGGCATTATAGATAGCTATCAGTTCAGGAGAACCGCACTCATAGTTGTGAATGCTAGACTCACATGATGCTTTGCTCAGACTGCCAAACCATTCCAAATTGCCCGTTTCCCAAGCCGTGATACCTTCACGTACTCGTTTATGCTCAGAGAAGAAGTGTTCTGCTCTGCGTGCAAACCTTGGAGGCATCTTATCTCTATGAATCTTGTACATATTCTCCGAGACATCCCTCAGGAACGTCTTGTTCTGCTCCTTCAGTGGAATGTTCTCGTAAGCCTGTACTAGCCATGTGGCTGTTTTACATTCCGCAACACGCAAGTTATAATCAGAAGACATTAAGCTACGGGTAAGACCGCTAAAGAAGATACCCAGTTCAAACTCCGGCATTGCGGGATTCTTCGGTATCAACCTGTACTCATTGCTTTCGCAGTCTAGCATCAACAGATGGTCTTTCTTTCCCAATGCAATACAGGCTTGATCAAGCAGACCATTATTCAACCCGATATACTCTCTTTCCGCCTCGCTGGCAATCTTCATCACCTCAAAAGCCTCCAACTGAATGCCATTCGCTTTGGCAAACGCCATTACGTAGGCTATCAGCACAGCGGCACTTGAAGATAATCCACCTACGGGAATGCTACCTTTAATGGTTCCCGTGATACCCGTCTTCAGCTTAAACCGCTTTTGCAATGCGAATTTGGCGCCTCGGGCGTAGTCACCCCAGTCACCTTGTTTCACCAATGCAGGGGTAGCAATATCAAAGTCAACCACACCATCAAATGTCTGGCTTTCAAGATGCACGTGGGTATCCCGAGCTAAATCAAACCACAAGTCCACGCCTTTGTCTATCGCAAACCCCGTTACCAACCCATGCTGATGATCAACATGCGCCCCTAACGGGCATACCCTATACGGGCTGAAAATATGAAAACTAAAATCTTTCATAGCTTATCTCATAACCACCTTCACTGTCTTATTTTTAATCTTCACAAGAGCCACATCGTCAACATTAAGGCCCGTCTCAACCATTGTAGTTCCTGTAGTGGCATATACACTTACTATCTTATGGCCTGCTACATTATAAACTTCTATCAGAGTACCTTCCTCTGGGCCTGTAATCCACAACGTACCTTCATGACTTCTTATCAACACGGCCTTGGCCTTTATCTGCTCATTAATATGAGTTCCAGTTTCTTCCACCTCAATCCAACATAGTGTTGCTGTAACAATCTCAGAATTCTCATACCCTTCTGCCTTGGCATAAGCACTGATATTATATGTAGCAGTAATCTCTATCTCATTCCCATTATGAGTATTAACATCCTCACTTGTGATAGAAGTAACACACGCAGCACCTTTTGTATCGCTATTTACAAGTAGTTTCCCATTATTATACTCAATCGTAGGTGCTGCACATTTCTCTGCCGGCTGTTTTTTTGTAAAATACCCTGTTATCGTAACGTCCTTACCAGGCATCCTTTCGGGAATCTCAGACCAGCCACTGAATGTATATCCCTTTTTTTCTGGTGCAGGCTCAGGAATTATTTTATCATCATACTTATATTGTACGGCCTTATATACTTCTCTATCAACCTTATAAATTAGATTGAAGTCTGTTACTTTTTCAAAAACAAGAATGTCTTTGAACTTCATATTAAGTTCTTTAAATGATTCTATGGCGTAATCATGTACATGCAAAGTTATATTAGAATAATCAAAGTCTTCATAATCCCATATTCCGGTAAAAACCTGCTCAAAGTTTTTAGGAGCTTTATTAGTGTAACATATTATATCTTTAAGATTACTACACCCACCAAAATCATACAATCCAACATATGCCAATCCTGTCCCAAGAGTAACGGATGCAAGGTTTGAACATTGACCAAACACGCATTCTTGTATTGATGTTACACTATTGGGTATAATTGCTGATTGCAATCTACTGCATCTAAAAAAGGCATATTGCCCAATCGCAGTCACACCTTCAGGAATTGATATTGACTCTAAATTACTGCAATGATAAAACGCATATTCTTTAATCGCAGTCACACCTTCAGGAATTGATATTGACTCTAAACTACTACAATTCGCAAACACGGATGATTCAATTATAGATATGTAATTTGGGAGAGATATATTACATAAACTTTTACAGCCGTCGAAAGCATGTGAACCAATTGAGATGACGCTATTGGGAATGGTAACAGTTGTAAGAATATCGCATAAAGAAAAAGCATTTTTACAAATAGACGTCACACTGTTAGGAATTGTTACTGAAATCAGGTCCTTGCATTCCGCAAAGGCGTATTCACCAATAGAAACCACATTATATTCTATACCTTCATACACAACAAATTTCGGTATAACTATGTCACCAGAATAAGTGCTAAAGTATTCTATACTCCCGTTTGGTGCCACTGTAGAGGTGTTATTATTGGAATTTAAATAATAACAAATGCCATCTATTTCTACTCTATCATGGCTTGCTGTTGCTGAAACAGAAGTGAAGCATAAAGCTGCCATCAAAAATAATTTTGAAAACATAATGTTGAAATTTTAAGTTTTTGTAAAAACACAAGAACGAAAAAAACATAGTAACTCCGTTTTCTGAGCCATTACCCCTGAACCCTTAACCGTTATGAACTATGAATCGTTATTTCGGACTTCTTTGTGGCTAAAACACGACCTACAAGACTCCCATATTCCTTTCAGTAAGCCTTTCATATCCCACTCTCAGCAATGAGTAAATCCAATACCCAATCATACACCCTAGAGTATTATGTATTATATCATCAACCTCTGAGAAACCTCTCTTAAACACCATCTGCAACATCTCAATTGATACAGACAAGCCACTGCCTACCAACAACACCTTCCACCATGTTATGCTTTTAATGGCACATCCAAGTAACAATCCTATTGGCAGAAATACGACTACATTCATAATGTTCTCTGCCACCAATTCTGGTTTTTCGTAACTCCAAAAGGGGGTATAATCATACACTCTTTCCTTCCTAATACCACGATAAAACACCGTTAGACTATATATCAAGAACACATATTCTGTCAGCAAAAGCCATATTACGGCTCGTATTGCCCGCTTCATTTTTAATACGACAACAGAAGTGCCTCCTATACAAAGAATTGTAAGCAGTCCTACATACACATATTGCGGAATATCATTTATTAACGATACCAGATATAATCTCAATTCTTCTCTCACGCTTCAACCCTCTTATTTCAACTTCCATTTCATTTTCAACTTCCACCATTGGTGCCATAGTAAATATAAGGGACTAATTAAGACTTCTTCTGGATAATTGCTAAGTATTCTTGCATTTGCCATTGTCTGATCGTACATGGAGCGGGCAACAACCTTAGAACAGGTGCCATAGAAAAGGGATTCATTCAATATTAAACGCCCTTCTTTCTCGCTAACTTCACCTATCAAACTTTGATCTTCCAGCCCAAGAACTTCTTTCATTATCCACATAATGCCCGATACATACTTGGTTAAATGCAATTCTTTGAATACTCTCAAGCAATCATCTTTTGCCTCAGGGGATATTCCTTTCTTCAATAAGTAATAGTAATCAATGAACTGTTTAAAACTATTTCGCGTCGAGAAGAAATGTCCATACATATGAAGAATCTGATATACTGCATTGAATTCATCAGTCAATGTACCAATTTCAATGCCATCCAGCATTTCTTTGTGTGAGAATTGTTCATCAGCTAATAGAGCTACATATTGCTGCAATTTTATGTCGTATTTTCTTCTTTGCAGATTTGCTGGTCTATAGTGTACTTCCACGGAAACATCCTTAAGCACCGGCATCTTTATATGATGCAAGGAATACTCCGCACTTGGGGCAACACTTAGCACAAATTTAATGATTTCTTCTGTCCGCCCCTCTACCCATATATCAATATCTCCTGGAGTTCGCACTTCTGGTTTTGGATACATCAATCCATTCGCCTGCCCCTTTAGAATACATGAGCGATATCCCTTATCAGCAAAGAAACTTACAATCTTACTTACTCTGTGATTGACAACGTAATTCTGTTGTCTAATCATTTCTGAGTAACTTATCCATTGGTAAAGCAGATTCTGATTGATTTTAAGATTCGCGCGTTGCAAACCGTCAAAAACAATACCAACTATACCTTGTCTGTTGCAATACTGTAGAAAATCGTACCAGTCTATTCTTACGGAACTATTTAGAGGAGCTGCCTCATTACGAAGGGCATATCTAATAAAATCCAAATATGCAATATAACACTTATCTTGCTTCACACTACGGACATTAAGTAGTTATCAATTTATATCTCTACTATTGAATTCTTTATGATCTCCACAATATACTTGACGTCCGCGTCACTTACATATGGACCAGCAGGCAAACACATACCCACTTTGAATACAGACTCAGAAACGCCATTCACGTATGCAGGAGCACTCTTGTATACCGGCTGTTTGTGCATAGGTTTCCATACCGGACGAGCCTCAACACCAGCTTGATCCATAAATACGCGCAATGCTTCCACATTGTCATTGGGCTGACAATCAGTAGTTGCAGAGTCTGCTACATGGATTACACCAGCAGCACCACCAACAGCACCTTTCACGATAGTTTTGTAAGCATTCTCCTGCCCCTTAATCTTCAAATCCGGATCAAGTGTGATGGTACAAAGCCAATAGTTGCTATCATATACTGGAAGAGATGTCTGAGGACTGATGTCTGAGGGCTGAGAATGGACAGTTATCCCTTTCACATCTTTCAAAAGTTCTTCATACAATTTCTGAACCTTCTTGTGATGAGCTATATGCTCAGCCGCAACCGACATCTGACCACGGCCTATACCGGCGCAGATATTACTCATGCGGTAGTTATATCCAATCTTCTCGTGCTGGTAATAAGGATAGCTTTCACGATACTGGGTAGCATACATCATAATCTCTCTCCATTCATCTTCATTCTCAGTAATAAGGGCGCCACCGCCTGAGGTGGTAATCATCTTATTGCCATTGAAGCTAAGTACACCATACTTACCAAATGTACCCAATACCTGTCCGTTAAACTTAGAACCAAAACCCTCAGCAGCATCCTCCACAACAGGAATCGCATACTTGTTGGCTATCTCCATAATGCGATCAATCTTGTACGGCATACCGTACAGTGCCACAGGCACAATTGCCTTAGGCTTCTTACCGGTCTTAGCTATGCGGTCTATAATGGCCTCTTCCAGCAATTCTGGATCCATATTCCAGGTATCCTTCTCGCTATCGATGAAAACTGGTGTCGCGCCTAGATAAGTAATGGGGTGGCTAGATGCACAGAAAGTAAAGCTCTGCACACACACCTCATCGCCAGGGCCAACACCACAGGCTAGAAGACCAAGATGAACTGCCGCAGTACCAGCAGAAAGCGCTACTACTCGCTTATTCTGACCACAGAATGCTTCGAGGTCTGCCTCGAAGCCGTTCACGTTCGGACCTAAGGGCACGACCCAATTCGTATCAAATGCCTCCTTAATGTACTTCTGTTCAAGTCCTTCCTCGCTCATATGAGCTAAGCAAAGGTATATTCGTTTATTTGTCATATTAATATTTTTATTGTATTATCTCCAACTAGCGGTCGTATGGACTTTCTGAAATAGAAAAGGGTGATACAAAGTCTTTCAAACATGCATGCTTTGTATCTTTCTCAGAAAGTAAAGCATGTTCAGTTGGAATCTTCCAATCTATGCCAAGAGAATCATCAATGATGCTGATACCACCGTCTGCCTCAGGATGGTAGAATTCATCGCATTTATACTGGAACACAGCAATCTCGCTGAGCACAGCAAAGCCATGTGCAAAGCCACGAGGAACAAAGAACTGGCGGTGATTGTCTTCAGTCAATTCTACAGCGACATGCTGACCATATGTAGAACTTCCTTTGCGAATATCCACAGCAACGTCTAGCACTGCTCCTTTCACGCAACGCACAAGTTTGCTCTGAGTGAATGGTGGGCGTTGAAAATGTAATCCTCGCATCACACCATAAGAGCTCATACTCTCATTGTCTTGCACAAAGTGAACTTTGTGCCCCAAAATAGGCACTACTTTCTCATCAAAGTCTCTTTGCGAGAAACTTTCAAAGAAATAGCCTCGTGCATCACCAAAGACCTTTGGTTCAATGATGAGCACTCCTTCTATTGCGGTTTTTATAACTTCCATTTTTATACAATGTTACTTGAATCTTGAACTCTTGGAACAGCGAGAGCCATCAAGCTTGCTTGTTTGGCAGAGTCGTGACAAGAGTCAACTTTGTTAAACCTGAAACATCAAACGTGCGTAAGCGTGTTTGAGTTTATCTCCTCCTTCATCTCGTTGATTACCTTTAAAAGGTACTGACCATACTGATTCTTCAGCATAGGTTTAGCAAGTTCGCGCATCTTCTCTTCCGAAATCCAACCGTTGCGGTAGGCAATACCCTCTAAGCAGGCCACCTTAAGCCCCTGACGTTTCTCTATCACTTCTACAAAAGTAGAGGCTTCTGCCAAAGAGTCATGAGTACCAGTGTCCAACCAAGCGAAACCACGACCAAAGACTTGAACCTTCAACTCTCCATCTTTTAAAAATTTCTGATTCACAGTAGTTATCTCTAACTCACCACGGGCAGAAGGCTTGATATGCTTAGCAACATCAACTACCTTGTTAGGATAGAAATATAGACCGACCACTGCATAATTGCTCTTAGGTTCTTTTGGCTTTTCCTCAATAGAAAGACAATCACCATTCTTGTCGAATTCAGCCACGCCATAACGTTCAGGATCTGAAACCCAATAACCAAAGACAGTAGCCTTGCCATTAGTCTCAGCATCGGTAACAGCTGCTTTCAGTAACTTTGTAAAACCAGAGCCGTAGAAGATATTATCACCAAGAACCAGGCATGCAGAATCGTTCCCAATGAACTTTTCTCCTATGATAAATGCTTGTGCTAGACCGTCTGGAGAAGGTTGTTCAGCATACTCAAAGTGAACGCCATAATCAGAACCATCGCCCAAAAGGCGTTTGAAACCTGGCAAATCATAAGGGGTACTGATAATGAGTATATCCCTAATTCCTGCCAGCATAAGCGCACTAATGGGATAATAAACCATTGGTTTATCATAAATTGGCAATAACTGTTTGCTAACACCCTTTGTAATAGGGTAAAGTCTAGTGCCGGAACCGCCGGCGAGTACGATACCTTTCATTGCTTATGATTCACTATTTGTATTTTGGTTAAACTTTCTTATCACTCTCGCTGGATTACCATAACACAAGCAGCCATCCGGGATATCCTTTACAACAACAGAACCGGCTCCTATGAAGCAATCCTTGCCAATATGAATTCCCTGGATTACGGTAGTACCTGCCCCTATCCAGGTTCCTTCGCCCACTTTTACTTCACCACAAAGAGTGCAATGAGGCGCAACATGTACGAAATCACCAACCTGTACGTCGTGATCCAATGATGCACCAGTATTAATAATGCAATGGTTACCGACCCCCACAAATGGATTCAAGATTGCTCCTGCCATAACAACGGTTCCACTCCCCATCTTGGCGCTATCAGCTATGATAGCATCTGGATGAATAACGGTCAAATACTCCCGTTTACCAAGTTTACCTACCACCTTGCGCCTTATTTGGCAGTCGCCTATAGTCACAATGAGTGGTGATAACCCCTTAGCTGAATGAACCACAGGTAAGCCCGCGAGTTCATTCACATTAGGATTGTCATCAATGAGACATGGCACATCCACGTATGCCTTTCTCACAATGTCCAGCACAACCTTGGCATGTCCGCTAGCTCCGTAGAGATAGGCTTTATCAGTTGTTTCCATTGAAATACTCCATTGTGGCTGCTGTGGCAGAATTAATATCCTTCCTCATCAGCACATTCTTTATCGTTATAAATATCACTTTGATGTCTGTCCAAAGTGAGCAATGGTCTACGTACCATACATCCAATTTGAACTTCTCTATCCAGCTGATAGAATTACGCCCATGGCACTGGGCCCATCCGCTAATACCCGGACGTACTTCATGACGACGACATTGTTCTGGGCTATATAATGGCAGATACTGAGGAAGCAACGGGCGGGGGCCGATTAGTGCCATGTCTCCTTTTAGTACATTTATCAACTGAGGCAGTTCATCAATAGATGTGCTACGTACAAACTTCCCTACTTTTGTAAGGCGTTTCTCGTCTGGCAGAAGATTTCCATCAGCATCTCGCTCGTCGTTCATGGTTTTAAATTTAATCACTTTAAAGATCTTTGCATCTTTGCCTGGACGTTCTTGGAAAAAGAATGCGCCTGCACCTTTATTGGCAATGTGCAGCCATATTGTAACGATTAAAAGAATAGGACTGATAGTAATCAAAGCTATCAACGATATCCAAAAATCAAAGAATCTCTTAAAGAAATGTTTATACATATCAACTAAGCTTTTCCATACTGTTCAATAACATCTGCCACCTTTGCCGCCAAAATATTTTTATCATAAACCTCAATTGATAGTTTTCGCGCATTCTCGCCCCAACGTTTTAACGTATTCTTATCCCCTTTATATTTTAGTAGCTTATCAGCAAAGTCCTCTGGATTGTCTGGGTCAACAAAGAAACCACAGTCATCTTTTTCTACCATATCTTTTGTCCAACCAGCAGAGTTCACAATAATAGGTTTACCTGCTGAAAGCGAATCAAACAGTTTGTTGGGGGAATTCGTTGCCAAAATGGGTAGATTTATAAAAGAGGTAATACTAGCATCGCAACAATTGGTAACTTCTGCCACCACCCCCACAGGATGGTGTCCTAAAAAGCAAACGTTTTCTAAATGATACTTTGATACCAGGTTCTGCAGCTCTGATAACGTTGCCCCATGTCCCATAAATACAAAATTAATCGTTTTATCTCCTCTTTCTTGAAGGATTCTGGCCGTCTCAATAATATAAGTCAAACCGTTTGCGACCCCCATCATACCAAAATGGATGACATTAAACTTTGTTAAGTCAAGTTTAAACTGATTGACCGTCTCGTTATTAACCTCATGAGGATAAAAAATATCTGGTTTTGACATATTGGGAATCATCGAGGTCTTTTCTATAGGCGTTCCTGCCTTTATCACTCCTTCTTGCATGCCTGGGCTCAATGCTACCACATGTTCAGAACGTTTATATATTCTCTTTTCAAATCTACGCAATAACCATATTATTACAGGATTTTTTACTGCTCCGACTTGGATTGGAAACTCAGGCCATAAATCACGAACCTCAAACACATATCTCCATCCTTTGACTAATCTTAACACCAAAGCAACTGCACCAATCGTAAGAGGCGTTGAAGTAGCATATACCAAATCAACATCCTTCTCCTTCCTGGCTACAGATATAGACTGAAATATAAACTTAACAAAAGACCATACCTTCTGTAACTTTGTCTGTGAATTATTATAGAGGTTATTTACATAAATAACATCTATTCCATCTCTATCAAACCTACCTGGCTCGTGCTTAGATTCACTGTTACCAGTAATAACCGTCACATGATGCCCTCTTTTTATTAATTCCTGTGATATCCAGTAAGATCTAGTCGCACCTGGTTCATGGGGTGTAACAAAATACTGATGTATATATAATACTTTCATAAGTTTGTACCGTCCATATTGTTAGGATGAGATTATAGAGGAATGTGAATTCACATTCCTCTTAATACTATCACAAAACTTATTTAGCAAAACTTTTCGCTAAATTCCTTCACCTTTTCAAGAATATACTGTAGTTCCTCATCCGTAATAGACTGATGCATCGGGAGGTTCAATGTATGATCTGCAGCGTAATCCGCATTCGGGAAGTTTCCGGTCACTCCATATCCCGGTACGCGATGAAGCGGATAGTAACGGTAGGTAGTATAGATACCATTCTCACGCAGGAACTTAGCAAATTGGTCGCGCTTACCATTCCTAATCTGGATGTGATAGAAATAGTAAGAAGTCTCCACGTAATCAGGCAATACGGGAGGAAGTTCAATCCATGAGAACTGCTTCAGGTTCTCATTGTAGAAATTATGCACCTCAGAACGTCTCTTCATATAAGCAGGCAGTTTCTTTAACTGCTCCAAAGCCATGGCAGCGGTAATATCGTTCATAATAGCACGGTGTCCAAAGCTGGAGATGTCAAACTCCCACCACTTCTGTGCTACACTATTCTCATATCCACTCTTGGTTTCAAGACCAAAATACAACCAACGGTCTGCTTTCTTGCGGAGCTCTGGAGTATTGAAATGAAGCATAGCACCATCACCACACACCAGAATCTTCATGGCATCGAATGACCACATACCCATGTCGCCGAAAGTACCTACAGCCTTACCCTTATAGAATGAACAAACACCTGCAGCAGCATCCTCAATGACCTTAATATTATGCTTCTTGCACAAAGCCATAATCTCGTCCATCTCGCAAGGGATACCACCATAATGAAGGAGCAACAATGCTTTAGTCTTTGGTGTAATCACCTTTTCAATATCCTCAGCACGTGCATTAAGTGTATGAGGATCAACATCGCAGAGAACCATCTTAGCACCATGAGCACAAATAGCATTACCGGCACCAATGAAACTGATAGTAGGCAGAATTACTTCATCTCCTGGCTTGATGTCAAGCAGGTGCATAGAAGAGAACAGACCTTCGCTACAGCAGTTAGTGGTCAGCACCAAGTCCTTAGAGCTCTTGATGTGCTCTGCATATTTTTCTTCAAACTCTGCTACGCGCTTACCCTTACCAAGCCAGTTAGATTCAAACACTTTCTCAAGAGCTGCAAGCTCTTCTTTGCCCAGAGTAGGCTGATAAACATTAATCATAATAATATTTTTTAAGAATTATTTTGTTAAAAATTTTACACTTAATTTAATAGGATTTTTGAATCCTTCGTAGATTTCATTTCTTAAAGGACCAAATCGATCCCAAACATTAGGTAATACAACTATCTTGTCTGGAGCCTCACCTAAATAAGCGCCCCACCATGCAAATGTACTATTCGTAATAATAAAATGCTTACAACTATACATCAGGCGAATACCTGTGGCAGAATCAGGAGGCGTAACATACGTCACTGGATAAGGGAAATTGTACTCACGTTTTACGATATCCATGTCGTCAGCAAAAATATAGAATATTGGATTTTTAACTCGCTTTGCAATTTCCTCCATCCCTCGATAATAGAAATCCTTATCTATAAATCCAAGATTAAGATTATCAGTTACTTTAGGATTGTCAAATGCCTTACTTGCTCGAATACTAATAGCACAAGAGTTCTCTGATGTCATTTTTGCAATAATATCTTTCTCATAATCAGTCATTGGTGTAGTCACTTTAAGATCTTTTCTTATTTCATGCTCAAACTTACGCCAATACTTCTCACACTGGAAGTAACCATAAACATACTTATTTTTATGATCCTTATGAGTATACTCAAAATAATCATGGTTTGTATTGTAATAACAGCCCCTATTAAACCATCTTCTACATATACTTGCCGGATGATACATCAAGTGCTTTCGATATCGATAGTAATAGTGCTGTAGATGGTATATTCTGGAACTAATTTGATAATACCATTTTTGGAAGAAGCCCAAATTCTCCAGCCCGTAAACAATATCCGGGTTCAATACAAACTGATCTAATTTGTAGTTTGCGGAATAATAACCACGCTTCAACCCCTTTAGGTCTATAAGCATAGTTTGTTTGTATTCTAATTGTAATACACGGGCGAAAGCATAGATAAATAACTGGTTACCTATGTTACCCATCATATGTACAGTTATCATATTTGCTAATCTTTATTAATTATACTTAGTCTCATAATATCTTCATACTCACCAGCCTCATTTCTGGCTTCTCCTTTCAATGTTGCCTCAATTGCGAAACCTGCATTAACAAGAAGATCCGCTTCTCTGGGGAATTTTTTGAATACATATGAATAAATTTTATGCATCCCGTACTCTTTAAATGCTTTTTCAATCAACTGTTCAATGGCTATTGTCTGGCCTTCTGGCTTCCATTCAACGTCACTACTGGTGAAGATACAAAGTTCACAACGCTTATTGCCATAGTCCATGTCCTTTAGATAGACTGTCGCAATAGGGTACGTGCATACCCCAGAGTAAGATTCCACACATTCTACAATAAACTGTTTATACTTACCCGTTTCAACATTTGCCTTGTAGAATTCCAAGTTAGACTCTTCTGTAATGTGGGTCTTGTCCAAACAATGACTTAACACTTCGGGGTCATTTCTCCAACGTACAATATTTGGCCCGTCACTCTGTGTAATTGGTCTTAAATATATATTCATACTCATTGTTATTTTAATTTTAAATTTCCTATTGCATTTTGAGGTAAATAATCTTCAGCCTTTTTTAAACAATTTTTGCGTAGTATTGATATCATTGTTGGCTTTTGTGAAATCTCTATCAACAATCCTTTTAGTGCCGAAGAATTATTAAACTCATAGCCCACGCCAGTAATATTATCATCAACAACATCCGCATAGCTCTTCCATTTTGAAGAAATAACTGGCAAACCAGCAGCGTATGAGTCAATTATCGTCCCAGGTATTCCTTCTGTATAAAACTTTGTAGGAAATAAAAGGGCAAAATAGTCTTTTAGTACATCTACAGACTTTTCGAAAGGAACTTCTCCTTTATACTCAATATTACTTGTAAACTCAAACTTTAATTGGTCAAACCACTCTCTATCTATCTCATCAATAGGCCCAAATACATCAAGACTATATAAAGGTGTCTCTGACTCTTTATTTATTTCGTTTATAATATGAACAGCTTCTGCGAGTCCTTTCTTTTCAGTTACCCTGGCAAAAAAAACTAAACGCAGTGGACTAGTATATTGAAGGGGGAATTCCTTTTCGCTTGCTATTTTTAAACTTTTGAAATTTCTCATAATCTGGATATTCGTATATCCCATATTATGTAAGGCATCATACATTGTCTTGGTTTCAACGTATATACCATCAAACGAACGAATGGCCCTTGCCGTCCTTATGTGACCTTTAAGAAAATCCTGAAGCCATCCCCCAATAACAACGTAATGCAATCCTCTACTAAAAAGAATATTCAGACATTTCAAATATTGTGTCTCTAAAAGAACCCCATTATGAGCAGGTAATATAATTATATTCTTGCAGATTAGTAACGCATAAAAAAGTCTGAAAAAAAGCAATAGCTTATTTAAACGCCCGCATGTGTCTATACAATATACGTCACCATACTGTCGTTTTAACTCTTTAGCCAATTCACGTGTTTTTATACCTTGACCTCCACCTGCCACACCTGAAGGGTCACTAAAAAGAAACGCACCACAAACACAAACTTTCTTCATCTTCTATTCTTTAATTTTTTGAAAAGCTTTTTTCATAAATGCAAGGCTTTTATAAATGGGGTTATGTAACTGCTTTTCCCATTTTATTGCATACTCATTGAAAACCGCTCTGTCCGTTAATGCGAACATGGCCTGCATCTGAGCTATGTGTAAACGATGGTAAAATGGACTAGTAATAGCATTGTTAAGATCATATATGCTCCATATTTTGCATGAAAATTTTGGCAAGTATTTTATCATCGAGTCACATGACTTATCTAACATATCATGATAATATGCATCGTCCGTAAGAACTAAGGTCAGATCAAATAGTCCCCACCATGCAAAAATCCACCCGTTCAATACCGCTGGGGTTTGAACAAACTCCATAAAGATCACGTCATCCTTCAGATATTGCGTTGTTCCCCCCTTTTCTAAGGGAAGTAGCATAAAATCAATAGCCTTCTTTGCAGCTGACAGATAATCCTGTTTTCCAAGGTACTTGTAACCACGCAATAATAATGAGGCTCCCTCACCTTGACACATTGCACCATACGGATAATCTGGGAAAAAACTTGAAAAATTATCCCAAGCGCCATTTTCTAACTGACTATTATATGCCCATTCGCAACATTGATTAAACTTTTTCAGATAAACGTTGTTTTGGGTTTCGATATAAAGATCCAATGCTCCTAAACCATATTGAAATACTGCAACAGGAAACAAGATAACCTTACCATTGTCTTCTGGTACCATAGGTAAATCATCCGAATTCAAAAGTTCAGGCTGCATTATTACTTTCTCTTGCAAGTTGTTATAGTATCCTTTTATTTCATTCGCAGAAAAGCATTTCCCAATATCCTGTTTTACGTGAAAAATACTTTTTCCTCTTAACATATTATACCATTTCTTTATATTATAAATAGATAAGGCCATAACCAAATAATAATTAAATTAATTAAGACAATCTATAATCGCGAATAAACTCTAAATTACTTTCTGAGAAAAATAATGCAAAATATAATAGAACAACGCAGATAATAATTACAGACTTTAATACTTTATCTCTAAGGTTGTAAATTGAAGTTGGTATTAGTAACATGCCAGCAATAGTATAATATTTAACTAAGCGGTTTGTAGGAGAGAAACCTATACCACAAAGGGAAATAAAAGACGCTATACACATCATCAAGAAAAAACATTTGGTTGCTCCTTCTACTCTGTTTACATTCCAATTTTTACTATATAAGAATAACATTAACACACATAGATTAATAAAAAACATCACAGCGTTTGAGCCATCCGTTTCCTCATAACTATTATACCAGGTGTGCGAAAATAGCCAACTAAAAATAGGTCGCGCAAAAAGTAGCCCCACAAAAGATATAATCAGAAATTTAACAAGAAAGAGTTCGTTAATTTTTACTTTGTATAAAAAATACAGAGGCAAAAAAATGACGGAGGTCATATGAATAGTACAAGCAATTATAAAGAGCGTAAAAAACTGTTTAGGCTTTCTATTTATAATGTAAGGGACTGACAGTAAACAAATAGCCATTGCGCTATGTTGCCTTAATACAAATAGAGACTGGTCAAAAATGGTACATAATAGTATAAAATAGGACAGCCATGTATAAGGAGAATATTTGTAAAAAGCTATAGAGTATGCACCTACAATTAAAATGCTTGAAAATATCAACATGAGCCTAGGATTCATACTTAAATATGAGAGTAGTTTACATATTATTATCCAGCCTGGTTCCATTTTAACCCCAACCTGTCCTATAAATATTGATTCATATAAACTATTTCGCGCAAAAAAATCATATGTATCATAATATCCAGGCAAATCCTCCATTACGTTCGGATCCAAAAATGCATGTAATATAAACAACTGAATGAATACGACAAAGATAAATAACCTCCTTTTAAATTTATCTCCTGTCTTTCCGATTGCCGCTAAAGCAGATACTAAGAAGTATTCAATTGGTATAGATATGATGTTGAATATTAAAATATACATTTGTGCTATTTTATAGAGAATCTATAAGCTTTACATATTGTTTTGCAAATATCTCTAATGAGAAATATTTCTCAAAAATATTTCTATTGCTCTGCTCCAACTCAGTCTTTTCATTATGTGATAAATTCATAATGCTGTATAGCATACTTTGTGCTTCTGACAAGTTATTATAGATTTTCACACCTTGTGACTCTATCTTTTTAAAATATTTGTTTCCGCCAGTATTACTAGCCATAACAATTGTTCCTAATGATAACACTTCTAAGAGAATTAAATCAAAATATGTTTCACGATTTGGTAAAACAAATACATCAGATGCTGCAATCAAAGAATGTGGATCATTAGTCCACCCCACTTCTATCCATCTATTGTCTTTAAGGCCACCTATTGGGAATTCCTTACCTGCAATCAAAAAATAAACATTGTCTTTTTCCTTTAGCACTCTCTCTCCTAATTCTTTAAGGCAATCATATCCTTTTATTTCATTATGTCTTCCTGCATAACTAACAATAAAAGCATCTAATGGGATATTATATTGCTTGCAAACTTGTTCTCTTGATAATTTGGCTTGCCTCTTTAATGTTCCTGTCAGCAAATACCTATATGCATCTTTTTTTATCTCCTTTATTTCTGCGTAATCCTTCCAATTATTGTAATAAGGTTCTTCGGCCTCCGGACAGGGAAATACAATATAGTCTGCACGCATAAACGCATACTGATCAATCAAGACTAAATTCTTGTAAAACCAATGCATGTATTTTTTTTCCCAAGGTGTCAGTCTATCATAAACTTCTGTTGATTGGAGGGTTGGTGAATGAGTTGTTAAAACCACTTTACCCGTATATTTCTTTAAACTATCTTTAATACCATACATTTGTGTACTGGTATGAAAGTGTACTATATCGTACTTTGACAAATCAATATCTGTTTTATGATTGGGGCCATATAAATTTATACTTTTTACCACAAAATTCTTTAACACCATTAAAAAAGTCCTCAGTGGTCCTTTTTTCATGGTAAACAATTTTTGATTAATAGTATCTTTTACTTTACCACCTTCTTTACGTATAAAATCAACATTAGATATCTGCATTTTATCCAACTGTTGTTTTAAAAAATAATTGTACCCAAGAGGACCTCCAACTGGTGCTAAGTCTCCTTCTGGGAGATATATTAAAACTTTCTTCATTGAATTATAGTATTTAATTAATAAACATATTTATTTCAATTGTTACCATAGAATATTTGAAAGATATTTATTATCAATCCAAGAAATACTCTCCTCCTCATTTTATTCGCTTTCTTTTATCATAAAACATTGAGGTTTAAGACCTGCTCAATAATTGGAGCCATATCATAGTACCTATACTCCGCTAATCTACCGCCAAATATGACATTCTTCTCATCTGCTGCTATAGTGCGATACTTCTCCGCCATCCGATTGTTCTTCGCATCATTAACTGGATAGTACTGCTCCATACCCTCTTTATACTCTGTAGAATACTCTTCACTTACCACAGTCTTGGGACAATCATAAACAGCTTGACCAAACATCTCAAAATGCTTGTGCTCAATAACACGAGTATAAGGCTGCTCATGTGATGTGTAATTCACTACAGCATTACCTTGATAGTTAGGGATATACACTACTCGCGTTTTGAAACTAACTGTACGCCAGTCAAGCTTGCCATAACAGAAGTCATAGTACTCATCAATAGGGCCGGTATATACCAACTGCTTCGCATATTTGCGCCAGTCACGGTACTCGCTCTTAAAGAAATCAGTATTGGTCTTGCACTCTACTCCTTCCAGCAGGCCTTCAATAAGTTTGTTATAACCACCAATAGGGATTCCTTGATACGCATCATTGAAGTAGTTGTTGTCAAACACAAGACGTACTGGCAGGCGTTTGATGATAAACGCTGGTAGTTCGCTGCACTTGCGCCCCCATTGCTTCTCCGTGTACTCTTTAATGAGCTTCTCAAAGATATCTTTACCGACTAGGCAAAGGCCTTGCTCTTCAAGGTTACGAGGCTCAGATACACCTTCTGCCTTCATCTTGGCCACAGCCTCAGCCTTCTGCTCCTCAATCTTAGCAACGGCTTCTTTAGGTGTGGTTACACCCCACATCTGGTAAAAAGTGTTCATGTTGAAGGGCAGGTTATAGAGCTTGCCGTGATAGTTGGCAACGGGACTATTGGTGTATCGGTTGAACGGCACAATGCTGTTCACGAAGTCCCAGACCTCTTTATTGTTAGTATGGAAAATGTGTGCACCATACTTATGAACGTTTATGCCTTCCACATTTTCGCAATAGACGTTACCGCCCAGATGGGGGCGTTTGTCTATTACAAGGCATTTCTTTCCTTGCTTCGTGGCTTGGTGAGCAAAGGTGGCACCAAAGAGGCCGGAGCCTACTATGAGGTAATCGTAGATGATCATATGCTTACATTGATTATTTATAAATAAAGAAGGCAGAATTCTAAGGATTGTTGAACCTCCTTGAGTCTCTGTAAAGAGCCTCCCCTAAAACAATTTATTCCAATTCTAAACCTTCATGAACAGCAAAACCAATATATTCTGTACTATTATTCCTTCCATTGTACCACAAGTACCAACGCCTATTAATTTCATCACGATAAACACTTGGTTTATAGCAAGAACTTGCATCGAAATAACCATCTGTAGGCGATACCAATGGATTAGATTTCAAACGTTCCCAATGTCGAATACCGTCAGGTGAAACTGCGGCACCAATTGCTGCAGTATTGATATCGGAATACCCAATATAAAACATAATAAACTTCCCATCTGGCAGCTGATGGACTTCGCAACCACCTATACGGTCTGCTTCCCACCCTTTTCCATGCTCAAAGATGGGATTAAGAGGAGAACGCTCCCAATGTATTCCATCATAAGATTCTGCATACCCAATCCTATTAGGTTCATAAGTCTCACCACATGCATACCACATTCGAAACAAACCACGTTTTTCGTCCCGAAGCACATAGGGATTCATCACAGAATAGCCTTCGTAATCATATGTTGGGGTAAATACAGGTTCTTTTGTAACACGTGTAAAATGAACCCCGTCTTTAGAGATTGCATAACCTATTTTGCTATATCCTTGGGCTTGTCCAACATACCATAGGTGATACTCTCCATTCCAATAAAGTGTACATGACCTGTTAATATTATCTTCCCATCCAGAGGTTTCGTCACATTCTAATATTATCTCTGGATCGCTCCAATGAACACCATCATTACTGCGTACGAGTGCTAGCGCCTTCTTTGGCCTCCATGAAAAATACATATTGTATTTTGCAGATCCTTTAGATATAACGTTAACATCAAAACATGTTCCCAACTCTTGGTTACCAAGAACCGGACCTTCCCCCCACTTTATCCATCCATTATTATTCAAAGAAGCAGGAATCCAATTACCGTTCGGAAGCGGCTCTGGATCGTGATACAATTCCTGCGATTTCTCACAGGAAAAGCACACTATAAGTAGAAAGAAATATGGTACAAAACGTAATTTATCAAAAGATAACGCTTTAATAAGCCATGCAATCCAACTCATAATCATTCCATTTTCCAAACAATAGGACTAATATCGTTATACTTGTACTCTGCCAAGCAGTCTACCCCCAATAAACTCCTTCTTATTAGCTGCAATAGTTTGATACATCTATTCCTTCCACAAATTCGTAATAGACGTTACCACCTAGGTGGGGGAGTTTTTCTATTACCATGCATTTCTTTCCTTGCTTCGTGGCCTGGTGCGCAAAAGTGGCACCCAAAAGACCAGAGCCTACTACCAAATAATCTATCATTTCTTTATATATTACTTTTTTTTCAAAAGACAGATATCATATATATCTTATTCTCCTGGTTTTTTCTTTGAAAAAAAACTATTTACAGAATAATAGGTCTGCTGAGCAAAATTATCTTTTACTATAAAAAGCATAAATAATGAATATACAATAAACCCAATTATTGGAATTATGATTATTTCAAGATATGGAGGCATCTCTAATATCTTAAAGCAGTAACATACAACACCCATTATCAAACACCCAATAATACACTTGCCATAATGAGAGTTAAATGTAGCTATTGGTAAGTAACTGCGTCCCTTTATAAAAAGAGTTATTGTTACGAAGGCTTCAGCTACTAAAGTAGACACGGCTGCCCCATTATACGACAATGATGGAATCAGTATCAAATTTAAAATGATATTGGATACCGCACCCACCGAAGTTGCTAAAATAACAATATTTTCTTTCCCTTGTGGGTAAAGGATTTGCCATCCAAATGCTCCAGAAAGACCTATTATTGGAATAATAGGTGACATAATAATTAAAGGAAGGACTGCATCACTGAATGTTTCGCCACATAAAATAAATATTAAAGAAGGTGCAAGAATTATTAACCCCATTGCCAGCGGAAAGCAGATTGTAAAAATAAAATCAACAATGCGCTGACACAAACCGTTAAACTCATCTCTCTTTTGCGAATAAACTAAATTCGACATTCTTGGCAACATTACTGCTTGCAAAGCTAATGGTATGCCAAGTAAAAGATGTGCAATTTTAGAAGCTGCAGTAAAAAGGCCTACAGCAGTGACATCTTTCATAAAACCAATCATAATTGGATTTAAATCTATATAAAGAGAGATAATAAGGTTAAGAACAAAAACTTTACATGATGGAACAAAATGACTAAATGGTTTTAATTTGGTGCTTTTTATAATACTAATACTGATGTATTGTCTAAGTTTCAAAAAGTTAAGGGCATTATTACCAACTGAGCCAATAATTGTTATAATACCATACAAGATCAAGTCGCTTTTGTCCTTAACAATAATAAATAAAAGTATTGCAGAAACAATCTTTACTAACAAATTCCTTATAGTAATATACTTGAACTCCTCAATACCTTGGTAAAACCATTCACAACCTATTGTAGTAAAAAAAATGCTTGAACTTATTATAAGAAATAGAGGTATATTAACTTGTACCTTAGGAACAAACAAACACAAGCCAAGTACAATAATGTAACCTACAACTGTCAATAACAGATGAAGTGTCAATATTTCTATTGCAGTTTTATTCTTTAAATGTTCTTCATCACGTACTCTTGCTATTTCTCTCGTCGCATATACAGGTATTCCAACTCCTACAAACAGAATAATATAATTAACAATCGATGTAAAAAAATTAACTTGCCCTATACCATCTGCTTGCATTATACGCGTAGCATATGGAAAAGTTACTAAGGGGTACAATAACCCCGATAGCATATTAGCGATACTATAAAATAGATTCTTTTTTACTGAAGCCATGATTTTCAAATATAACGTAATCTTCGTAAAAGATCTACGATGTTTTTTGTACTTAAATGGAGCAGGCCCGCTGGCTATTGAACCTTTTTTTATGAGAGAATTAACGAGGTCTGAAGGCTGAAGGCTGAAACGAAGGCTGAAGTATGAAGGCTGAGTTTTTACTTGCCCGCATTCAGTTCTGCATCTAGTTTTTTACATCGAGCCACCAGTATCTTTACTAGCTCCTCACAGTCAGCATATATGCTATTATATTGCTTGTCATCTATATAGTTGTTGCGATGAAGGAGTTCTATCCAGTATAATGATTCTCTTGCCTCTGCTCCTCATCAAGTTTCTCAAGGAAATGAATCATGGAGATGAGTTGTTCTTATGAAATATCTTCCGAACCCTTCATGCTCACAACGTCTAAATTGACAGACCATAAACTATGTGATCTGTAGTACGGTTCAGCAAATAATTATGGTAACCCATCTATACGTTTTGACAGATCAACCAAATAGTTTTTTGCTTCCACCACATCGGTTAGTGAGATTGCATTTTTTGCATTAGTGACAAAGTCCATATCTGCTTCATGAGCTATTTGGTTTCTTCTCCTCACAATTATATCCAATTGATTTTTCTTAGGCTCTGCGTCGGTTTTACCCCAAATAGTTGTCCATATCTTCTTAAAACCAATAAGTCCAAGAACATGCTCAACCGATGTCAATGACTGATAAGAAAAACTAGACTCAATTTTTTTAATCTCACCTTCCAACATCTGCATGCGCGAAATAGGATTCGTTTCATTCATAATATCCATCATCACGCCCAAAGACACCTTATAGTCACGCGTCTTATTTGCCATCGTAGCAGGACTTTTAAACGCATTTACCATTCGTCCTCGAACATAGTCGTGTACGTAACAATCAAATGCCCCCACTAACATTACAAATTCGGCTCTTAATAGTTCATCTGGTTCGAAGGGCAACGTCTTCTTTGACAGATATTCATAGATACGCTCCAATATAGACGCTGAAGCAATATTACTTTCGAACTTAACAAATGCACTAGTCATTAGTCAACAATATAATTTTTTGGGTCATCATCTCAAACAAGGCTTTGAACCACGTAAGGGTCTTTAATTGGCCTTGATAAGCCACCTTGGAAGTATTCAACTCGTAAACAGGTACAGACTGCTTATTGGAGTCTGCAATAAAACGATTGAAATTGGATACTTGACCTATACAATATTTGTCCAACTCGCGGTTCAGACTCTTTAACTGAGCGTTAAGCGCCTTAGCTGCCTGATATTTTGATTCTGGGAGTAACATATCTGCACTTTTTAAAGCCGGAGCCAAATCAGTATTTACAGTTCGGCCTATCTCATCCATAATAAAGTGACAGGGGACAGGTTCGTGTCACCAAATCAGACACGCTGAATAATCCCTCGACCCAAGCCCGTCAAGCGTTGCAACTGACGGACGGATGCCCCAATGTCTAACAGTGTTCTTAATGTTTCTCGTTGTTTATCTTTGTTTAACTTCTGAAAGTCACTGGAGTTGGTAACTCCTGTGAGCTTTATTATCTGTTGCCATACTTGATCGTCGGAGAGACGGTAGCGTGGCTTTTCATTGTCATTGTCTAAGCAATTAACATCGTCATCCAGTGGGTCGTTGACCCATTCTTCCAAGTCCTTGAAAGGTATTCGGTTCAGAACGGTTCGTGTATCGCAGATCTGGAACACTGGCTCTACCGTGCCGTCAAACTCACCCCAACTGCTGTACTCGTAGTCCTTAACCTTTTCTACTATGCCTGCCTTGACTGGATTTTGGTGTATATATCTCAGAAGTACGGTGAAGTACTCCATGTCGTTGACGGGCTCGCTTTTGAAGCGCTCTTTGAACAGGTGTCCGTCGCGACCGTACTTCCTATTATAATAATACACGTAGGAGCTTGCTATGCGTTTGATGGTCTCTCCCACTCTTTCGTCGCGTTCGCGTATCAGGAGGTGGAAGTGGTTACCCATGAGGCAGTAGGCGTAATAACAGCAGTTCCTACCACAGGCGTTGCCCTCGTCATCGTACCTAACGCGCATGCGGTCGAGGGTGTTGATGAACTGGTAGTTGTCTTCCTCGTCCTCAAAGATATTCTGGTGGTTGATGCCTCGCATCATCACATGGAATATCCCCGTACCTGATTCTTTTCGCGCCTGACGGGGCATTATGCCAATAATTAACAAGAGACTTTGCTCATCACGAACTCACGCAG
>Ga0247608_10002255_pt1 | contig 24607 bp, 11 predicted proteins | sample 176DNAGHGlowgp2_FD_193490 | JGI IMG/M metagenome (GOLD analysis project Ga0247608, IMG submission 193490) | Sheep rumen microbial communities from Palmerston North, Manawatu-Wanganui, New Zealand - 1766 DNA GHGlow gp2 | ecosystem: Host-associated > Mammals > Digestive system > Stomach > Rumen ... | reverse complement strand
CCGAAGTGGGCAAGACCAGCAGCGAATTTACAGTAGACTACGCCGGAGAAAGGACCCATTATGCCGTGTATCCTGCCCAGTTTGCCGACGATGCCTACTACTCCCCCTCTGACCTTCGCCTCACCCTTCCCGGCAACTACAAAATGAGCACCTCCACGCCCGTCCATCTTCCGCCCATGGTGGCCGTGAATGAAGAAGGGAATGATTTGCAATTCAACTATGTCAGCGGACTGTTGCGCCTGACGCTCAACGGCGTTCCCAACGGAACAGACCGTATAGAATTCTGGACGGGGAAAAAGATTGTGGGCAGTTACGCGGTAGATTTGAGTGATGCCGCCCACCCTTTCATCTCCCTTACTAATCCGGTAGCGGCCGGCAACGATACCCGCCTCACCTTTACCATGAGCCCGGAAGTCACCACGGCCACCCAAAACGGGATTGTACTGAACATTCCGCTCCCTGCAGGTACTTACTATAACTTGGGGCTAACCTTTTTCTCCGATTTAACCACAACCAATGCCAGCCAGTATCGCCTTTATCTGTCAGAAAAACGGGTGATTGAAGCCGGTCACGGTTACCAGGAGACAATAGACTGTTCCAAGGCCAAACTGCGGAATTTCCGCTCCTTCTCTGTCCCGGACACTCAGGTGAACTGGGGGGCCTCCAAAAACATCACCCATGGAACGGACGCGGCTAATTACAAGCTCCTCATTTCCCAAGGCGGCAGTTGGACGAATAACAGCAACTTTGACTGGACTGGTGTGAATGCAGATCTGGAATTGACCTGTTTCACGGACGATCCTTCCATTGCAACAGCGTATGTCTTTCCGCAAACCGACAATGCCAAGCCCGTCATCCGCATTACCGGCACCAATCCCGGGGAGACCTACCTGACTGTAAGGGCACGCTTCGGCGACCAGTATTATTACGCCGAGCCTGCCAAAATCACGGTTACCAACGTGGGACTTACCAAGCCCGTAGTTACCTATCCCAAATATATGGTTGTGGGAGACAGGGCTGTCCTTAAAGCGTCGGTCTCCGGCACATTTGAGAGCATTTCCTACCAGTGGACACTGGTTTCCGGTTTTGACAAGGTAAGCCTCACTTCTGACGGCATACTCACGGCCAATGCGGTAGGAACGGCAGAAATCACCTGCACTGTCATCACCAATGAAGGCACCGCTACACGGTATCCGTTCAAGGTAAAAGTCGTAAACAATCCTCCGGGCACATTGAAAGGAGTCTTTACCTGCAACGTGAACGGAGACGCCGTGTTCTTTGCCGACGGCAACCTCATCTATTACAAGGACTATTTAGGGGACAACGTGTACGAGGATTATGACAAGACCTACGACCCCGACAACATGAACGGTCACTTTGAGTTCTTCCATCCCCAGTATGACGTCTATACCGGAAGATACCATCAGGGCATTGTTTCCAAGAACTATGTCCCGGCCTTTGACATGTTCAACTACCGGCTGCCCATGAACCATTTCAGTTCGGCAGAGAGTACGCGGCCCGTGGAAGTGGAAGGTGTGGAAACCACCGGCTGGCATGCACCGTCCCAGACCCAGTGGATGTATATAATCAAGAACCGCCCGGCCAGCTCCTTGAGCGGCGTTTCCAATGCCCGTTATGTCTACGCCACCGTCTCGCCTGTATCGAGCGTTGCCACCACCAATACCAATTTCATCCAGGTCCTCCTCATTTTCCCGGACAACTACACCCATCCGGCCGGTCTCCCTTCTCCTCAAAAAATAAATGAAAACAGCGGATTTGGATATAACGTTTACTCTCCAGATCAAATTGCTCAATTGACGGAAGCAGGAGTAGTGGTATTGCCCAGACGAGAGTGGTTTAAAGAAGATGTTATTCCCACTTTCAATCAAAGTAATTATTCGCGCTACCTGGACTGCATCGCAGACAAAAATGACGTAGGAGTGGTGTCCTATATGATTTTTAATGGCAACAGTCCATATTGGGAAGGATACAACAAATCCGGCGATTACGGAAAGGGGCTTTATAATCTTAGGCTGGTGAAGGATTGTGAATAAAAACAGTCTCCATATAGTGCTCCTTGCCGGGATGCTTACAGCGGTAATCCCTTCTTGCGTAAAGGAGGATGTCCCTCGGGAAACCGTGGAAGAACCGGGCAAGACCGCTCAGGTCATTGCCACCCTTGACCCAGAGATTGCCACTAAGGCCGACATTGACGGCATCTCCGGAGGCTTCACCTGGACTGCCGGGGATAAACTGTCCATTTGGTGTGCCACAGGAACCGTGGCAGGGGATGTCAAAGGAACTTACAACGAAGCCACCCTGACAAGAGGAGCCGGCAACAATGAAGCCGTCTTTACCGTAAACCTGTCCGGCTACCGTGACCGTTTTGCCCTTTATCCAGCAAACATTAAAAACGTTGACAACACCGGTGGAGGGGACGGTTCTCCCCTGTGGGTGAATCTGCCCACCGCCTATGAGAATCCGCAGCATACTCCGCTGCCCATGATAGCAGAGAATGTTGCCGGTGAAGTTTTGGCCTTTCACCATGCCGGATCCCTGTTAAGGCTTACGCTCAGGAACCTTCCTTCCGGTGTAAAGTGTATAAAAGTGAATACCGGCGAAAACATTACCGGTAACTTTGAGGTTGACACCCTGGATAAAGATAAGCCGCTCATCTCCATAGACGGTAACCGTGGTGGCAATGGAAAAACCATTTCCTTCAGCAAATTCAGCCCTGCTCTTACCACGGGGGGAGAAGTGACACTGGATGTTCCACTTCCTACAGGTTTGCATTATAATTTGACTGTTGTCCTGTTTTCCAACGATGCCGGTGATAACGATTATTGGATAGGCCGTGTGCAGCGTGGGAGTGCACGATATTTCGAGCGAGGCAGCGGAAAAGCTGTTGTCATAGACCTGCCCCCCGCCGGAAACTCTTTGAAACTGAGGTTGAGAGACTTCTCCATGAGCAACGTGGACCTTAACTCCGGGAAATCTACAAAGTTGGTGCTGGGTAACAGTGACCCCACACGAATTACCGCTACCATCGGCCAATCAGGAAGCAAAGAGAGTTCCACCACAGCCTTAAAGGCCTACAGCGGGCTTTCCATTACCGCATGGACATTGGATCCATCCATAGCTTCCGTCTCCGCCAGTGTGGAAAACGGACTGCCTGTGATTAATGTCAAAGGCATGAGAGACGGAAAAACCACCCTGGTAGCCATGGCACGGTACGGAGAAGATACCATGTATGCCAGAAGCATCATAAGGGTAAATGACCAGTCCTATAACATTACCATAAACAACCCCCATGAACAGGGACTGGCCAGCGGATTCAGCCGTTCCTTGAGCTCAACCTTCAAGAACGGAGATGATGTGGAAACCGCCGACTCCTATGAATGGGTAATCACTGAGAGGATGGGAGCAGGTGATGCAACCATTACTACATTGGGCGGTTCGGCCACTCTCACTGCCGGTCTGGAAACCGGCCATATCAGATTTGTGTGCCGGGCAACCAAAGGTTCCGTCACTGTGGAAAGCACTCCTGTGGGCCTTGATATAGTACGGGCCCCTGCGGGAACCTTCCCCGGCTCGTTCACCGTCGCAGCCACCCCCTCGGAGCCCGTCTTCTTCTCTACCGGCAACCTGATATGCTACAGGGAGGGTGATTTTGGCCGATACACATTTGAGAAGCCCCAGTACTTTATCTATAGCGGTTATTACGACGACGATAACTATAATCAGCAGAATGCAGTGTACAGGGTACCGGACTATACGGACAACAAAGCCTGGGACAAATTCCCAAAGAAAGTACTCATTGACAATTTTGCCAACAGGGAAAGTACAGGTTTCGTAGAAGTGCCAATGGACGATGATTATATCCAGACCTTCGGCTGGTTTGCGCTTAATGAGGCTCAGTGGAAGTATCTGCTGAATACCAGAAAGGGCTCCACCGTGTGTGGTACTGCCAATGCGCGCTATGTTAAGGCAAGGGTGGGGCTTATGTACGGGCTTATCCTGTTCCCGGACGATTATGTGCATCCTGACGATCGCATTGAGTTGACCAACATCAACAATTACTCCTTGTCACTGGCCAACTTCGTCAGGCTCACCACCGATGAGTTTGATGTCCTGGAAACAGCAGGAGCCGTCTTCCTCCCTTATGCCGGGTATTATGAAGGAGGCTATGCTAATTTGAATGCGCAAGGGCATTATGCCTTTTACAAATCGGCAACAAAGATAGGCAAGTTCAAGTCCGTTACAAGTAGCTGGGAATTCCCGGAAACTGACAACGCCGCCTATTATTATCCCATCCGCCTGGTCCATTATCAATGATGAAACGTAGATTCTTCCCGGCATTCACGATGTTCGCCGCTCTTCTGGCCTCCTGCTCAAAGGAGGCGGAGATGTGCACGGATGGCGCCATCATGGCTACTTTGGAGAGCCCGGCCCAGACCAAGGTTACCATCACCGACCCCGACCCCGGCTCCACTACCGGCTATTTCTCCTGGAGCGATGACACCAAGATAGCTATTTTCACCAGCTTTAATGGAGGCACCTACTACTATGCCGACATGGAAGAAAAGAGCGCCGACGGCAAGACCGCCACCTTCCGTCCCAACCTTGCCGGAACCCGCTGCGGCTACGCGGTCCATCCCTATCTCGACGCCGACGTCGATTATCCCGGGACGGGCGGGAAAGCCCTCCGCATCAATTGGCAGAGGGAACGATTCATCACCATGGAAGGAAACAGGATTGCCGCCAAATATGCCACTGAGGTGGACATGCCCATGGTGGCAGAAAACAATCCCGGCAGCAGCAACCTCGCCTTTAAACATCTTGGATCCATCTTAAGGCTGCATATAGACCACCTCCCTTCTAATACCAGATATATCCGCATTAAAAGCGGTGATACAGACCCCTGTCTCTCCGGAGCCTTTATTGTAGACTGGAACGGGGGAAATCCCCTTCTTACACCCGTGGATGGTGAGACACAGCACATTGTAGATTATATGTTCCTCACGGATATTTTCACAAACAGCAATGGCGCCGTAAACGGACTCGTACTCAATGTCCCCATTCCTCCGGGAACCTATGACAACTTGATTGTGGAAGCCATGCGGAAATCATCTTCCTATAACCAAGATGTATATGCCAGATGGGAGTGCGACCCCATTACCCTGACACGTGGTCAGGCCATTGACGTGGAGATTCCTTTCAACAATACTTATAAAAATAAGGGTGGTATTTATGTAAAAACAGCCCCCACGTTAAATACGCTTCTCACCCCTACTGTTGTAGAGTATTATTTTGTCCGGCACAATGATACCAACTATTCCGACGGTCCCAACTGGGAAGGACGTATAGAAACTGTCTGTTCCGTGGAGGATCCGTCCGTAGCCCAAGTGTATGTAGAAATAGACGAAGCCTATTATAGCATATACAAAGAGCCCAAGATTACCGTTTACGGCGTTTCCCCGGGAAGCACCACCATGCATATCTGGGCCAGGTATCCCTGGTCAAACGATGTCATGTACGGCACCACCACCATAACGGTAAACGCATCCCCCACCTTCTCCATCATCACGGATAAAGGCCGGAGCAGCATGCAGACTGGTGAGACCTTGGCCCTTTCCATCTCCTCAGTCCCGGAAGGTGCCGGACTGCGCTCGCTTTCCTATACATGGGAAATCAAATCCCGCAGCGGCGCATCTGACGCCGCTATTGCCTCTACCGACGGGCCTTATGCCGTATTGTCGGCCGGAACTGAGAAGGGCAGCGTAACCCTTACCTGCAAAGCCACTTACCCTGGAAAACCCACTTTCACCAGCAAAGAATTAACCCTTCCCATCGCGGGGCAGGCACCCGCCGGTGCCCTGAAAGGAGTGTTCCGGGTGTCGGCCACCAAATTGGTCCACATGGCCAGGTCAAACCTCTATTTTGACAAGAAAGCCGGTGGCGGTGCCGGTCTTTACAAGATGGCCCGGCACCAATATTACGTCTATTATGCCCAAAACCCCGGTTGGTCCGCCACCAGCCACCAGACGCCTGACACCTATGACAAGTACGACCTGTTCCCCAATACTGTGGCCAATACCACCTTCAAGAACAGCAGCTCCACAACACCCGTCTACTATAACAACAATGACACAGACAACAGTACAGGCTGGTATGTACTGACTTCCACCGAATGGGACTATTTGTACAACAAACGGAAATGCAGCACGGTCTGCGGGGTTGCCAACGCCCGTTATATGCGCTGCAGGATTGGAGACCAGAACGGCGTCGTTTTCTTCCCCGACAACTATGAACACCCTGTCTCTGTCCAGGAGCTCAAAGGTATCAACCAAGGTGGCTCCAACCAGATTCAGTTGCGTGTGGAAGAATGGGAGCACATGGAAGAGGCCGGTGCGGCATTCATTCCTGCGGCAGGCATGTATGAGTCCTATAATACCTCTCATTACCGGGAGCTGTATCACTATCACAATACCGGCGCCTGCTGCTGGGGCTCAAACAACTGGTGGTTCCTGGTCCGCTTCAACGCGGAAGAAAACGAAACCGCCCATTACAATGATTTTACGAGCGACAGCAGCAATTCCGGCAATCAGTACATCCCCGTCAGACTCGTGAAAGACATCTGATGAAACGCTATCTTATACATATCCTGTGGACAGCCATTCTGGTTCCGGCGTTTCTTTCCTGCACGCGGGAAGGCATGCCTGCCACTACTGAGGAGCAGGTTGTACCTGATAACAGTAATCTGATTACAGCAACATTTGAGAGCTCCATGACCAAGGCTAATATCAATCAGGATACCGGAGTCCTCACCTGGCAGGCCGATGACCGCATTGCAGTATGGACAAAAGAGGCCGGTTACCTTTGCGGCGAACTCACATCGGGAGCCGGAGAGGAAAGCGGAACCTTTGCCGTACCCCTTCACGGAATGACCAGGGAAGGTTATGCCGTTTTCCCGGAATCCATAGCCAACGAGGCACTCTCCGGAACCGGTGGCTCATCCCTTGGCATATCCCTGCCCAATGTCATCCGCCTGAATACATCGGCCGACGGGTGGAACAACAAGGTGCAGAACCCTATGGTGGCGGTGAACCAGCCTGGACAGCCGCTCCAGTTCAAACCTGTCTGCGCCATGGTTCGGCTTACCTTGACCAATGTGCCGTCCACTACCCGTTTCATCCGGGTATCCTCCAGCCGCACCATAGCCGGCAATTTCACCGTGGACACCTCCGACCCCGCTACGCCTTTCATCACCTCTGACGGCACAGAAGGCAACGGGGACCTTTCTTATGTACTTTACTGGTTCCCCACCACGGTTTCAGGAACCGTTACCGTGAACCTTCCGGTTCCGGCCGGATTGCGTTACAATCTGATTGTGTCCACCCATCCTGAAGGGACTTCCTATAGTGTACAGTATGCTCTCTGGCCCGACGGAGAGAATTCTGCTGCAACTTCCCGCTTCAGCATAGAGGGTGACTGGGACTATGAGCGCGGGAAAGGCTATCTCTATGAGTTGGACTGCAGCACAGGCGTGGCTTATAGCATGGATACATTCTCAGTTCCTGATGCTACGTTGTATATCTTGGATTCGCCCACAAATTTATCCTGGTCTATTGAACGGAACAACAGCAAGAATAATCTGTATACTGTGGAAGGCCTGATAGTTGACAGTTATGCAGAAGATCCGGAAATAGTGAAGGTTGAAGTGGTGAAACAGCCCGGCACCTTTGAAGACAACCGCCCTGTTATCCGTGTATCAGGCCTCAAGCTTGGCTCGACCCGGCTTGTAACCACCATCTATTGCAGGAATCAGTCACTTAAGTGTATTTCCAACATCACGGTCAAGAGCCGCGGTTACCACGTGAGTTTCAGAAGTGCCGACAAAATCCTTACCGGTGGCGCCATTCCCCTCACAGCTTTCTTCCGCCGGGATGGACAGGATTATTCCAACAATGTAGATACCTATGAATGGGTTATCACCAGCGGTGCCAACCTGGCTTCTTTTGAAGACCATACAGCCTCCCGGTACAAATGGCTCCGGGCCGGTAATCAGGAGGGAACCATTACTGTGGTGTGCAAAGCCGTCCTGGAAGGTCAGGAGGTAGTGAGCAATCCCCATACCATCCGCATTATGGAAGATGCTCCATACGGAGCCATACGCGGCCTCTACAGCGTAGACAATGAGCTCAACAATGTATTCTTTGCACCGGGGAACCTTTTCTACGATGCAGTAAATGACAAATACACCTTCTTTGATACGCAGATAGGGTATTATCTGGCCAGGGAAAGACCTGCCGGAAAACCGAACACCCAGGAGAAGGCCGACCTTTTCAATGAAGACGAAGTACCCATTAAGTGGCATGACAATCCCATGAATCACAACCGGATTTACAGCGACTTCGATTCCGATGACTATACCACCGGATGGAGCGGATTGCGTATCAGCGAATGGGAGTATATTCTAAAAAGCCGTCGCGGCATTACTTTGAACGGAGTGAAAGATGCCCGTTATGCACGGGTGAGTATTACCAACGACCTGGGCAGGAACATCCGTTGCATCATGCTGCTTCCTGACGGTTATATCCATCCCGACGGTATTCCTCTTCCTGTTGCCGCCTCTATCAATTCAACCAACAACACAACCGGTTACAACCTGGTTTATACCATGGATCAGATGTACCTGTTGCAGGATGAGGGCGTGGTCTTTCTGCCACAAACAGGAACTTATGAAGACGATATAAGCGGTACTTATAAGAAATACCGCTATAACAAAGATTCGGGCGGATATGACAGTTTTGACGGAGGCCTTTATTACGCGATGGATACAGGCCAGACCAATAAGACCGAAACCGGTAGCGTTGCAAAAGGTTTCTATACGAACTACGGTGGTGGGGAGAATATAGTAATTCCCGCAAAAAAAGACACTTATTTCTATTCCATCCGCCTGATTCGGCGTAATTAAGTCAGTTTGAACAGGATTTCTCCATATCTGGCAATTGTCGCCGTGTGCCTGTTCTCCATTTCCTGCAACAAGCAGGCTGTGGGAGAGCAGCAACGCATAGTGTTCGGGGCACAGATAGGTCCTTCCCAGGCAAGTATGGGCGTCCAGACAAAGGTTCCCACCCCGGTGACCTCTTTGTCCTCATTTTATGTGAGCGCCACTGCCGGTCCGTTGGATGATCAGGTTCCCGTATGGAACAGTGATATCTATAGCTGGTCGGACACGGAAGGCGCTTATGTGTCAACCCACCTGTGGCCCTCCCCCGACCCTTCGTATCATTTCCTGGCCTCCAATCTGCGCATCTACAACGAGCCTGAGAATACCTTCGTAAATGCCGACACCGACACCGACGTGCTCTGCGCATACATGGCTTCGCCCAATTACCTGAAGGAGAACACGCTGGTCTTCAAGCACGTCCTTGCCCGGCTGGGAACAATTACCATAAAGCCCGGCAAAGTGTTCACCGATGTAGACCCGGCGCCCTATTATACCGTGACGGACGTAACCATAAAAGTAACGCCCTGGAACAAAGGAAAGTACGACATTGAAAAGGGGGACGGGCACAACGACGGCACCGGCTGGCTCGCCAGGGAAAAGGCCGATTCTCCGGTTATCATTGCGCAAACCGCTGGGCCTATTGACAGTGAAGGGACGGCCTACTCCCAGGCCAACGACCTCTGGCTGGTTCCGGAAACCTATGCCATCCTGCTTTCCTGGACGGTCGCTCACGACGCGTGGTCCAGGACCTATGAGGATATTCCCGCCGCAGTACCTATGTACGCAGGCGAAATCAATAACGTCATTTTTGTGTTGGGCGGTGACAAATCTCTGGTCTTTGAACTGATTACCACGCCACAGGAAGTGGTAACGCGCGACCTTTCTACCAACACCGAATACAACAATATATGGGAATGAACAGGTATCTGGCCATCATGGCAGCCTTTCTCTGCATGCTGTCCTGCACCCGGGAAAGCATAAGCGGAGAAACGGAGCAGTTCTTTGCCCAGTTTGCAGAGCAGCCGATGCCTCCGTCCAAGGCCACTATAGCCGCCGACGGAAAGTTCAGCTGGCAGCCAGGGGATGAAATAGCCGTCTGGTACACTTCTTCATCCACTTCCTTCTCCCATTATTACAATGCCCAGCTTACTTCCGGAGCCGGGAGCCAAAACGCCACCTTCACGGTAAGCAAGAACGGAATCCGGACAGGATATGCCTTGTATCCTGCCAGCCTTGCCGACAACAGTCATCCCGGACTGGGTGGCGGCAGCTTAAGGATTGTTCTCCCCGACACCTACACGCTGGCCGACGGAACGCCCTCTTCCCAGCCCATGCTGGCCGTGAATACGGCCGGAGAGAATCTGAGTTTCTATCACCTGGCCTCCCTGTTGCGCCTGACGCTCAATAGTGTTCCCGTCGGCACCAAGTATCTCCGCTTCACTACGGATGCCGACATCAGCGGTGCTTTCCTGGTGACTTTCCCTTCAACTCCGGCCGCTCTGCCTTATGTGGAAACGGAGCAGTCGGCCCAGGATGGTGTGCAGAATAGCGTCACCTTTGTACTGCCGGAAGCGCTCAGCGCGGCAGCATCGGCCACTCTGGATATTCCGCACCCGCAGGGGTCGTATTCCCAGTTCCAGGTGGAAGCGCTTTCTGCCGACGCCACTACCCTCCTTGCTTCAGCATCCAGGACTGAGGGCCGGATCATGTCCCGCGGCAATTGGGTTGCAGCTACGCTGAACCTTGGCGGAGCTTCCTGCCTGGCTTCCTTTACCCTTACAGATCTTTCTTCTGCCATCATACCCGGTGAGCTCACTACGGTCAACGCTTCGGTGCGGGAAATCAAACTGGGCGGAGGTACGGACATGGCCTCCGGTTATACGCTTGAACCGGTGTCGGTATCTGAACCGGGAGTAGTGGAACTGATTGTGCGGGGCAACACCGTACAGGTGAAAGCGCTGGCGCCGGGAACGGCAACCATCCGCGTCCGCGCCGTCAAGGGCGACAATTCCCTGACCGCCGAATCCCAAGTGACCGTCCGCCCCCTGGACGGCGTAAGCGTGGACGTGGGGACGGAAGATATGTTCACGGACTGGAGCAGGATAATATCGGCCAAGGTGATTTCGGGATCCCAGGAAATTACTTCCGACGAGCTCTTCACTTATGAGTGGGAATTGGTGCCTGATGCTACGGCTCAGGTGGCCCTTGACGGTGAGGGATCTTCCGTGTTGCTAAAGACGGGAGCCTCTACCGGAAGCGTCACCGTCAGGTGTACCGTCCGCGTCAAGGCCAATCCTTCCCTGTCACTCACCGGGGAGAGCCGGCTGACTCTGATAAATGCCCAAGGTATCTGCAAGGGTGAGTTCTCCGTCTCTACCAGGGACAAGGTGTATTTTGCCAGCGGAAACCTCATCTACGACATTGATAACACCCAATACAAGCTGTGCCCTGACCAGTTGTACGCCTATTCCGGTGTAGAAAGCATGATTTTACCTCAGTACTCCACAACCTACCGGGATGTATTTGGGAGGGGGGTATGTGTAAGCGGCAACGATTCCTACTTCTCCACGCACCCTATCTACATTGGCAGTGAAGCCACCACCCGCTGGGACATGCTCACCAAGGACCAGTTTGACTATATTATCAAGTCCAGGACTACTGCCAAAGGGCAGGCAAGTACCATTGGGAAGACCGCCAACGCCCGTTTTATGCTGGCCGAGGTTGACGGAAGGGAAGGCGTTATCCTTTTCCCCGACAGTTTTGTCTGGCCCAAGGAAATGGCCTATCCCAGCAGGATCAACGCCGTGGCAGCCCCCTCATACAACCGCCTCACACGGGAACAGTGGGAGAAGTACCTGGAATCTGCAGGAGCCGTATTCCTTGTGGGCGGAATGTACGGTCCTATAACGGATTATAATGTCTCTACCCCGGCAGGGCCCAGAATGTATGACTACAGATATATCTGTTACAGGACCAAGGACTGGGGGTATGTCGGGTTCAACTTATATGCCGACACAAAATACGCCTATTTTACAGTGGATGGATCATCTGCTGATTATCGCTATATGAGAGTCCGTCCCGTCCGGAAAATAACCTTGTGATGAAAACTCCCAAACTATACCTGCTTCCCTTGTTATTGCTGCCGGTGCTTTCCTGCCAGCGGGAAGGTCTGTCCCCGGAAAACGGCAAGAGCGACAAAATTGAGATTGTGGCTTTGTCAGAGCCCCTGGTACAAACCAAGGCTGATATTGATTCCGACAGCGGTCTCCTTACCTGGACGGAAGGCGACCAGATTGCTATCTGGTTTGCCGCCCCGCCGCTCTCGCAGTACTATGATGCCATTTATACTACCACGGATGCCGTGGGAAGAGGTATCTTCATCTCCCAGAATAACGGAACGCGGAGCAATTACGCAGTTTATCCCGCTTCCTACGCCGTTTTAAGCCAGCATGGGGAACCCAACCTGTATGTGAACCTCCCCAGCAATTATGAGATAAACAATTCCAGCGTGGTGTGGAAGTCTTACTACACCACTTTCTCCCCGCTTCCCATGGTTGCCGTCAATTCTACAGGTAACATACTGGAATTCAAGCATGTGGGAGGGGTTCTTCGCGTCACGCTCACTGGCGTTCCCGCCGGAGCCAAGAAGATTGTCTTCCACACGGGAAGAAAACTTACGGGAGACTTTTGCGTGGACACCACAGACCCTGACGCGCCGTTCATCTCCACAGACAACCCCACGGCCTCCGGCTCCGGGGAAACGGTGACTTTCACCCTGCTCAACGCGCTTACCTCCACTGAGACCTTCACCATTAACCTTCCGCTGCCTGTGGGCGTCCATGAGACACTGTCGGCCGCCGTTTACAATGACAGCGACGAGCCCCTTGGCTTTGCCAATGATGCCGACACTTATGGCGTTTTCCGCGCCGAAGGCCGGAAAGTGACGCTGAAGGTTCACCCCGGCCCCGACGGGCTTGCCACCTTCAGCGTGAGCGACGCTTCCCTGATGCTGGAAGAGACCCAGACGCTGGTTTTTGAAGCCAATTACCTGTCCGGGACTACCCTGACTCCCACCACGGATGTATATTTGAGCGCAACTTCCAGCGACCGCGACATTTGCTCGGTGGTCGTAGATAATTCAGTAACCCCGCCCACCATTACCGTAACGGGCCACAAGGAAGGAGTTGCCAGCATTGCCGTCACCGCCCAACGGGACGACTACACTATACGCAACCGCGCCCTGGTGACCGTCAGCGGCCTATATGGCATCAACCTGAAGGCCGACGATATGGTGTGCGTGGGACACACCATTCCCGTCACGGCCGTAGTGCTGCTGTACAGCGGTATTGAGGTGCCCGTATCCATGGCCCAGGAGTTTACCTATGACTGGGAAGTGGTTTCCGGAGCCAGCCCCTCCGTATTTGGCGTCAACGCCCGCACCACCTCCTTCACCGCGCCTGCCAGCGCAGCTACGGTGGTGGTCCGCTGCACGGCCACTTATAAGGGGATGAGCATTACCAGCGACCCTTTCAGCATAGACGTCTTTAAAAACCCTGCCGGTTCAGTTCCGGGCGTGTTTTCCGTGTCGGCCGGAGGCTCGGCCGGCAAAAAGGTCTTCTTCTCTACCGGCGGGCTTCTTCTGAGAAACGGTCTGACCATAGATGCCGCGGGCAGCACCCTGACCATCTCTACCAACCAGTTGTACCGCAGAAGCGGTTATACCAGTGTAGCCAAGCCATTCGAAGATGCCGAAGAACGGGATTTGTTCGACCGTGAAGAGGCCAGGGAGTTCCATAACGGGAACACGCCCATCTGGATAGGGGGTGTTGAGACTCTGGGATGGCGGCATCTGTGGATGTACGACTACTGGACCTACCTGCTGTTTGACCGCGACTGTTTCCAGGTGGGCTCCACGCCCAACGCGCGCTTTGTCTTCTGTATCGTTGACAGCGTGCCTGGCCTGATGATTTTCCCCGACCATTACAATCACCCCGCCGACGTGAAGGTCCCCAACTTCATCAACCAGGCGAACGCCCGGGATGCCGCCGCCCGAACGCGTTATAACCTGTATGAGTGGGCCAAGCTGGAGGCTGCAGGCGTGGCCTTCCTCCCCTATCACAAGTACTTCTGGTCTACCTATTATGCCGACACCTTCTATTACTGGCTCGGCAATGGCGATGACTATGGCTACATCTACAATATGGGCAGCCTGTTTGGCCATAATATAGAGACCAACGACAATTACTTTTACCCCATCCGCTTAATCAAGGAAAAGTAATGAAAGCCCGTCTCATATTTGCCTGGCTGCTGCTGATTCTGCTTTCCTGTACCCGGGAAGTGCCTTCCCTGTCAGAGGAGGCCATCCGCTTTGCAGTTACGGGGGCCAGTACTGAAGTCACCAAAACCAGCTATGACGGCAGCAACGACCCTTTGTCTCAGCGCATTGACTGGATAGAGGGTGACCGCGTTCGCATCATGAGCGACAAGGCCAAGGCCGGCATCCCTCCTATTGAATGGGCCGACTATAAAGTAGGAACCATCACAACCAGCGACAAGCGGAGCATTGCCGAGGCAGTCAAAGTTCAGGATCCGCTGAACTGGAAAAGCGGCGCCCACAAGTTCTACAGCCTGTATCCCTCGCCGACCACGGAAGGAATGGACGGAAAAATTACCATTGTCCAGACCGTGGATGACGATTTTACCATGACCTGCACTATTCCGCAGGCGCAGGAGTTGGGCTGGACGGTGGACGGAGACCTCACACGAAGCGACCCCGACATGCGCCATGCTTATCTGTGGGCCTTTACATCGGCCGCAAGCCCTTCGCATGACATTATCCAACTGGAGTACGAACCCCGTTTCACCGCCTTTGAGTTTGTGGTCACCAGTTCGCTCATTCCTTCCATCCATCTCACCTCCTTCACGCTTTCAACCACTGATGACTCCCCGCTTGTAGGAAAGTTTACCATTGATATTGACGGCACTACCGGTAATTATGTGACCACCGAATCCTCAGTCAGTTTCACTTTGGATAAGATATTGGAAAAGGATAAGTTCCTCTCCATCACCGTCCTGGCCCTTCCCAAGACCATAGAGAATCTGAAAATCAGCTTTACCGGGGATGAAATTGATACCCGGACCCTGACTATAAGGCGCACGGACGGAACGCCGCTCAGTTTTGCCCCGAACAAAAAGCACCGCTTTGTCAATCTGGACTTCCCGGCCGTCTATGCCGTTGGGGAAGGAATTACGTGGAAAGGCCAGCTGGAAACCCTTGGCGTGGGTGAAACGCTTACCTGGCGGGCGCTCCAAGACATCCTGGCCAGCGGAGAGAACATGAATGAAAGCGGAGATGATAATATTGGCGCCGGAGGTGAAGACATGGGGGCCCAGACTGGAGAGAATCCTGAAGCCGACGGACAGGATATGCTCCCCGACGACAGCGGGCAGACACTTACGGCAATCTTCGCCGACACTCCTGCCGTAGATTTCACCTGGCACGGTTCTGACAAGCTCGCCGTTCACTATACAATTCCCGCGGCGGCTTTTTCAACCTACTTCGTGTCGGCCCTGACCGCCGGTGAGGGCTCTGTTACCGGAACCTTCCAAGTGAGCAAGAGCGGGGAACGGGACGGATATGCCCTGTACCCCGCATGCATTGCCCTGGATGACGCATCCGGAGTAGGCAATACCTTGCTCGTTAATCTTCCGCAGGACTATTCCATAGATGAGGATGTATTCCCCATCCCCATGCTGGCAGTCAATGACGGGGATTTGAGTTTCAAGGCCCTGTCCGGCGCGCTGCGGCTCACCCTGGACGGAATTCCTAAAGGAACAAAGTATTTGACTGTAACAACAGACAAGCCCCTTTCCGGAGAATATAATGTTGACTTGAGCGGCCCTGTATTAACAGACATGGTCCCCGGTACTGAGAAGGAAATGCGCTGGACTTATGCCGTAGAAGCACCCGCTATTATTGACGGTCAGGTACTTAATGTCCCGGTTCCGGCGGGAGATTATTCCTTCCTCAAGGTCAGCGCCTATTCCGTCAAAAATACCGTCCTGGGTACAGCCGGTGAGTATTATTCCACGCCTGTTACTGTAGGACGGGCACAAGTGGTTCCTCTGAGCCTTACCATGACAGGCACAGGCGCCCTGGCCAATTTCAAACTCTCCCAGAACGTTTCCCTCATCACGGGCCAGGCTGGCAGCAGTCTGAGCTTCACCATCCAGCAGGTCAGAACCGGCGGCGGCACCCAGTCGGCCAGCGGATATTCTTTAGCCGTTGTAGGAAACACCGACCCTGTGAGCCTGGATGTATCCGTGAGCGGGACCACCATTACCCTCACGCCTTTGGCGCCAGGTTCTTCCCATATTACCCTCAGCGCCACCAAGGGCGGCGTAACGCTGATAGCCAGTACGGATGTCACGGTGAACAACTTTTCCGGCCTGCGTTTCAGGGAATCCTATCCCTATATACCCAAGAACAACATCCACGCAGAGACAATCTATCCTGTGGTCAATGGTGTTGAAGTATCGGCCGCAGCCCTTTCTTTTGAATGGACTGTTGTTGAGGGCGGCAGTCTGGTTACCTTTGACGGCGCCACAAACCAGCAGTTCGTAAGGATTAAAGCCGGCACCACAACTGGAGATGTGGTACTGAAATGCACCGTATCCTGCAATGGACGGGAGTGTGCCAGTGAAACCAGGAAAGTAAGCATCATTCAGGTGCCGTCCGGTTGCGTAAACGGCGTCTTCAGCATTGGCGGTGGAGAAGCAGTGATGTTTGCTACAGGCAACCTCACTTATCAGGTGAGTACAAATCAGTACACTTTTCAAGAACACCAGTGGAGTGCCTACAGCGGATCCACGGAACATCCGGAGAAACCTACCGAGTCCGACATCTATGATGTTTTCAAAATGGACATGGTAGATATCCTGGTTAACAGGAGTTATTCCCCCGCAATAAAAGTGGGCGGTCAAAATACCCGTGGATGGCATTTGCCCACCATGACTCAGATTGACTATGTCTTTACGGGGCGCAGCGGAGCCATCCTGCCACGCATAGGAGGAGATACCGGCCGGTATATGCTGGCAAATGTCAACGGCAAGAAGGGCATCATCATCTTCCCGGACTGCTTTGTCTGGCCGGAGGGAGATGTGTCACTTCCCACTAAACTGGAAGGAGGAAATGAATACTGCGAATTTGACATCATAAGCCTGTCGGATTGGGACACCTATCTGGAACCGATGGGTTGCGTATTCCTGCCTGGAGGCGGGGATGCGCCTGCCTATGACGAAGCCGGTCAGGAGAACGACTATACCAATCAGAAGTATTATCCCAGATACATCTGCTATTTTGATGGCTCCCACAGTTACTTCCATGTTGACCTTTATGACATGGATCCCACCCTTCATACATACTCTGTACCCAGGGCTTTGAACAATTTGTATATTGGCCTGGCCGACCCTTATAAGACCAAGAGATGGTTCCATGTGCGTTTGGCAAAACGCTTTGATGATCCTTATGCGAGATAAGTATTTGTTATTGCTGTTCCTGTTGTGTGCGCTCTCCTGCCAGAGGGAGGCGCTGGAGCCCGATTTTGAGCTGGTGGAAGCCCAGGTAGAGCAGTTGTCTCCGCAATCCAAGGCAGACATCACGGATGCCGGAACATTCACCTGGAATGGAAGCGACCGCATTGCAGTTTACTATGTCTCAGGCAGCCCCGTCAGCGCCCACTACTATACTGCCACGCTGGAAACGGGCAGCGGCTTTGTTACTGCCGGATTCAAGCTTCCCAAAAACGGAGAACGCGACGGTTTTGCCATCTATCCGGACTACCTTGCCCAGGATGATTTCCCCGGATTGGGAGGCTCCGTGCTGGGCATGCGTCTGCCGGAAGAGTATTCTCTGGACACATCGGCACCCACCTCTGAGAATTCTCCCGTTCCCATGGTAGCCGTTAATACTGCTGGCCAGAAACTGGAGTTCAAACACGCTGGAGCGCTACTACGCATCAAGCTTTCCGGCGTTCCGGACGGCACCAAGTACCTTGTGGTATCTACCAACCGCAATATTACCGGTCCGTTCACGGTGGACCGTACGGACCCGGATGCGCCGTTCATAGCCGTTTCCACTTCTACCAGTGCTGAGACGTATAAACATGTTCGCTATACCCTTTCCCAGGCCGTTGCAGCTGGTGCTCCGGCTTCCATAACGCTCAACATTCCCACCCCCACCGGGCTTTTGTCCAACCTTTGCGTGCAAGCCCTGGATGCATCAGAGGTGCAGCTGGGCTGCATCAATACCGGTCTGGACAGACTCATGGAGAGAGGGCGCATCCGCCTGTTGGAACTGGACATGTCCGGGGCCCAGCGCCTTTCTTCCTTCACGGTGAGTCCGCTCACCCTTCCCGCCTGCGGCAAGGAGACGCTGAGCTACTCCATCCTGCAGCAGGCTACGGCCGGAGGCACGGAAGAAGCATCGGGCTATACCCTTTCGCTCGTAAGCTTGAGCGTGCCTGACAAAGTGGCCGTTTCCATCAGCGGAACCACCATTAGCGTGACAGGCATTACCCAGGGGAAAGTAAGCGTGAGACTCAAGGCCCAGAAAGGCCAGGATGTGATTTATGCCGATGTCCCCATTACCGTGTCCCCCACCTATCTGGACATTTACAACCATTCTTATTATCTGTATAAGAACCGCTCCACCAGCCTGAAAACGCGTCTGGTGTCCGGCAATCAGGAGGTTTCCTATTCGGGCTTGCAATACGCATGGACCGTGGTCGACGGTGATTCCAGCGTGAAACTGACCGCCTCCGGTTCATCGGCCACATTGCAGGCAACAGACGTCACCGGGACAGCGCACATCCGTTGCAGCGTGTCGTCCGTGGATGTTTCCAACGCCGCAAAGAGCATTTCGGCAACCGTTGAATTTGAAGTGGTTCCTATCCCCAACGGCTCCACGGGAGCCGCCTTCAGCGTTTCCAGCAACTACAAGACCAACTACAACCAGGTATTTTTTGCCAGGGCCAATGTCTATAAGTTAAAATCCGACCAGCAGTTCTACCTGTTTGAAAGGCCCTGGGACGCCTGCAACGGAGTACTGGACCAGCAGGAACCGGACAATGCCGACAAGATGGACTGTCTGGATCCGGAGGACGTTGTGACAGACTTCGGGGACTTTTCTACATCGGCAAAAGTCAGTGTGGATGGGCACGATACCTACCAATGGTTCATGCTCTCTTCCAGTCAGGCAAGTTATCTGCTAAAAACACGTCCGGCCAGCAAGGTGGGCACTACCGCCAACGCCCGCTTTGTGGCGGTGAAGGTGGCTGGCAGATTCGGCATCCTGCTTTTCCCGGATGTTTTCTCCTGGCCTTCTGAACTGGATATTCCGGTGGGTATCAACGACCTTAAGGATGACGCGCTTGATATGGTGAATAAGGGAACAGAAGGACTTCCCGACAGCAATTGCTTCACTGAAGAAGAATGGAACCGCTATCTGGAACCTACTGGGGCTGTATTCCTTCCCGGTCTGTCTGCGGCGCCTTATTACTTCTCCTATACCCGTTACAGCAATGGCACTATAGATGCCAAGTACAAGAACGGTTTCAACAGTGAAGGATACACTTACATTGAAGGTGGAGTAACCGAGTATTATAATTTCGTTTATCCTACAGAAGACTCATACTACAACACCAGACACAGTTATTTCCTGAGCAATGGCTGCATGTACTTCTTTGTCAAGCCGCAGACTAACAATACCTATTATATTGGCGAAGGAACCGGTGTTGATAGTTACACCATCTTGAATTCTGTGGTAAGCAGCGTTTTATACATGGACTTGACACGCTTCCATCATGTAAGGCTGGTCAGGTACGTTCCCAATAAAGTGATTTAACATGTCTTTAAGAAGCGTTGGCTGTTGGGCGCTTGCCCTGCTGCTTGTCCTTTCCTGCGGGAAGGAAAGCGGCATAGGGCAGGAGGAAGAGATACTCAGGGCTGAGGCTCCCCAGGTTGAACCAGTCACCCGCGTGGAAATAGGGGCCACCGGCAGTTTTACCTGGAGTGCCGACGACAAGATTGCCGTTCATTACAGCACCCCTTCTCCGGAATACTCAGACTATCGCACCGCTACTCTTCTCTCTGGCGCAGGTGATGCCGTGGCCAGCTTCAAGGTCATGCCTAACGGCACCCGTGACGGATATGCCCTATACCCGGCTGCCATTGCCGACAGCAGTTATCCGGGACTCTCCGGAGGCCCTCTCCGGGTAAACCTTCCTCAGCGGTACCTGCTGAGTGCCTCTTCCATGGGACTGTGGGCCCCCATGCCCATGCTGGCCGACAATACGGCGACCAATCTCATTTTTAGGCATCTGGGCGCGCTGATGCGCCTGACGCTTACGGATGTGCCGGCAGGCACCTGTGAGTTAAGCATCTCCTCGGACCGTGCCCTGGCCGGCTCCTTTGTTGTCCGGGATTTGTCCGGAGTTCCCGGTATTTCGGCCGACGACCAGGAGTATGCCGGGGAGTACAACACCGTCCTCTATACGCTTCCGTCGGCAAGTGCCGGCGGCTCCCTGGTGTTGAATATTCCTTTCCCCGCGGGCGTGCACAGCAACCTTACCATTGTAGCACTGGATGACACGGACACGGAGATTGGGGTCATCAATGCCGGCGTTGAACGCGTGCTGGGGCGCGGTGAAATGCGCCAGGAAACGCTCAGTTTTACAGGAAGCGGACGGCTGGCCCGTTTCACTGCAGATCCCCTGAACCTTACGCTTACCACCACCCAAACCCTCAGTTACAGTATCGTTCAGTTGAAGGCCGACGGCGGCGTGGAGCCGGCCTATGGATATACGCTCAGACTGGATGCAGTTTCAGACCCTGACATTGTAAGGGTTTCCATTGACGGTAATGTTGTTTCTGTCAGCGGCATTATGCCGGGAACGGTACAGGTGCGCCTGCAGGCGGCCAAAGGTGATGACGTGGTGTTTGCCACATCGACAGTCACGGTACAGGAACCCGTAACGCAGATTTTCTCCACAGGAAGCGTCCTTTATCAGAACCATTCCATGAACCTGAAGGCCATGGTGACGGTAGGCGGTACGGATATCGCAGCCAACGCCGAACTGAAATACAGCTGGAGCATCACCAGCGGTGGAGCGCTGGCTACCCTTACTTCCGACGGGCCTTCCGCATTGCTTAAGGCGGGAGACTCCGTAGGGACAGTGACCGTCCTTTGCCAGATTTACTCCTCTGACCCTGAGGGAATTGGCTCCGCCATGGAAGTGGAAAAAGCTTTCACCATCCAAGAGTTGGTCCCGGGGACTACGGGGGCGCTGTTCTCCGTTTCCAGAACGGAAAGGGTACTTTATGCCAAAGCTAATGCATATAAGTTGAAGTCGGACGGTTTGTATTATCTCTTTGACAGGCAGTGGGATGCTTACAACGGGGTGGTGACGGATGAGGCTCCGGACCTGGCCGCCAAGATGGACTGCGTTGATCCCCAATATGTTGTGTCGAAATTCGGTAATGCCGCTTCCTCCGAGCATATTTGGGCGGGGTCTATTGAGACTTCCGGCTGGCGGCTGCTGACCTATGACCAGGCCTATTATCTGCTGAATCAGCGCGCTGCTTCGCCTGTCGGCACAACTGACAATGCCAGGTATGTTGTGGCCACTGTGGGCGGACATCATGGGCTGATTCTGTTCCCCGACGAGTTCACCTGGCCAAAAGAAATGGAACTCCCGCAGCAGATCAACAGCATCAAAAAGGGCGACGAGAGCTGGATACGGTATGACTTCCCCAACAAATACACTATCACTGAATGGGAAGACTATCTGGAACCTTTGGGAGCAGTTTTCCTTCCCGGTTGGAAAGACGCGCCCTGCTACAGGTCCCGGGACCGCTATAATTCAAGCCCGTCAAACCGCAGAAGAGACGACACGGCAACAGTTGGGCGTCCCTGGAATTCCTATACGCACTGGTATTTCTGCTATTACATCTATGACAGTTATATGCAGATTCCGCGTACCATGAATTACACGCTGGTGACAGTCACCACGCCGCAGTACATGCCCATTGACTACAACAGGTATTTCCACCTGCGTCCTGTGAAGGACTTCTAAATCTTCTCCATCCATCCCAGGGGAACACTGGCACGGGCAGAGAGAACACCCACCAGATTCACTTCTATGAAATGTTCCCCGTGCAATTCCATTACGGTACCTTCTACCCCCATGAGAGGGCCTTTGACTACCCGCACGCGGTCTCCGCGTACCAGTTGAAGGTCCTGATGGTTACTCCTGTCATCTGACGCTTCAAAGACTCTGATAAAGTCTTCTATGGTCACAGTAGTTTTTTTTTTGTAAATTTGCACCTTGTCAAATAGATAAGCATTGTAAATCACTATGGGAGCATTTCACGCATACGACATCCGCGGTATCTGGGGCAAAGACTGGGACCTGGATATAGCTTATAAGGTAGGATACTTTGTTCCCCAGCTTCTGAAGGCCGACAAGGTCCTGGTGGGCCGCGACTGCCGCGTCTCCTCCGACGAGATTCATGACGCGGTCATTAGAGGCATCAACGATGCCGGGGCCGATGTTTACGATATCGGCCTCAGTTCTACGCCGATGGTGTACTTCGGCACCGCCAACTACGGTTTTGACGCCTCCATCCAGATTACGGCCAGCCACAACCCGGCGCAGTACAACGGTATGAAGGTGTCTACTACCGATGCGCAGGCTGTGGGCTTCGACGCCGGCCTGGGGCAGATCAAGGCCTGGATAGACGAGGGAAAACCCACCCCCGTGGCCGCCAAACGCGGTCAGGTGTTCCAAAAGGAGATTATGGCCGATTACCTGCAGTTCATGCGCAAGTTCGTGAAGGACTACAGCGGTCTCACCATCGCCATGGACCTGTCCAACGGCATGGCTAACCTCTTTGCCAAGGAAATCTTCGGGACCGGCGGCAACATCCACTATCTGTTCGATACCCTGGACGGCCGTTTCCCCAACCATGAGCCCAACCCCCTCATCGAGAAGAACTGCTTCCCGCTGGAGGAAAAAGTACGTGAGGTGAAGGCCGATGCCGGCGTCATCTACGACGGAGACGCAGACCGCGTGATGTTCGTGGACGAGAAAGGGCAGTTCATCTCCCCGGACCTGATGATAGCCCTCATGGGCAATTACTTCGTGAAGGAACGCGGCCTCAAGGGCCTGGTTCTGCAGGACATCCGTTCTTCCAAGGCCGTAGGGGAGTACCTGGCTCCCATGGGCTGCGAGATGCGCACGTGGAAGGTGGGCCGTGCCTTTGCCGCCAGCAAACTCCGTGAGATTGACGGCGTGTGGGGTGGGGAACTGGCCGGTCACTACTATTTCCGAGACTTCTTCTACAGCGACAGCGGCCTGCTGGCTTCCATCATCCTGCTCAATATCGTGGCCGGTTTCAAGAAGGAAGGCAAAACGCTGTCCCAGGCCATCGCCGAGATTGTCCGTTACCAGAATTCCGGAGAAATCAACTATCGCATAGAGGACAAGAAGGGCGCCATGGATGCCGTTAAAGACTATTTCATGGCCCAAGAAAAGGCTACGGCCTTCATGGACTTCGACGGCTACCGGGTAGAATTCCCCGACTGGTGGTTCAATATCCGTCCTTCCAACACGGAACCTTATCTTCGTTTCATTTGCGAGGCAACATCGGCCCAGCTTTTGCAGGAGAAGATTGCTCAAACCGACGCCATCCTGGTGAACCAGTTTGGCGGCAAGCGATAATCTATGAAGAAAGTACTGACCCTAAGCCTCTTACTCTTTTGTTGCGCTCTTTCCCTGAAGGCCCAGGAAGAAGATATCAGCCGTGAGGCCGATTCTCTCCGCCACCGTTTCGGACGGCAGGAAGTGAAACCGACCAACCTGCGTACTACCGCCTATGGAGATACCCTGGATACCGGAAACCCCGCTATCAAAGTGGTGCTGTACAACAACGGAACATACCGCTACGTGAAAGACCCTTCCCTGCATGCGGCGGATAGTGTTTTCACGGAATACTGGGACGAGAAAGCCGTGAATCCCTACCGCGAAGACCCGGACCCCATCCCGGACCGCTTTTCCATCTGGGTGGTGGACTCGCTGGACTCCTATGTGTGCCCCAACGTGACGCATCCCCGTTCCCTGTTCGGCTACCGCCGCGGCCGCCGGCACCAGGGCATAGACCTTCCTTATCCTTCCGGAACGCCGGTTCCCGCCACGTTTGACGGTAAGGTGAGGATATCGGCCTATGTGGGCGGATACGGCAACCTGGTGGTGATTCGCCATGCCAACGGCCTGGAGACTTTTTATGGCCATCTGTCCCGCCGGGACGTGGAAGCAGGGGATTGGGTGAGCGCCGGAGACATCATCGGCCTGGGCGGCTCTACCGGCCGCTCCACCGGCCCGCACCTCCATTTCGAGACGCGCTACCGGGGCGCCGCCTTCGACCCCGCCTGGCTCATTGACTTTGAAACGGGCACCCTGCGCCACCGCCTGCTGAAGATTCGCAGCTGGTACTTCAACCCCAACCAGCGCTATGTGCAGAATGTGGATGACGAGG
>Ga0247608_10002253_pt1 | contig 24624 bp, 18 predicted proteins | sample 176DNAGHGlowgp2_FD_193490 | JGI IMG/M metagenome (GOLD analysis project Ga0247608, IMG submission 193490) | Sheep rumen microbial communities from Palmerston North, Manawatu-Wanganui, New Zealand - 1766 DNA GHGlow gp2 | ecosystem: Host-associated > Mammals > Digestive system > Stomach > Rumen ... | reverse complement strand
CCTAGAGTGCGAAATTCCGACAAAATGCCATTTTTAATTGCTTTTTGTCGGAATTTTCCTCAGAAAAAACATACATTATCTGATTTTTAGAACTTTAATAAGGTATTTTTTCCGACAAATTTAAGATTCTTGTGATATTTTGTCGGAAAATCCCTATTTTTAAAGACTTGTATTTCCGACAAAAACTCTATTTTTCTTCATTTTTGTCGGAAAAACCGCTTGCGCGCTTTGTTTTTAACGGTTCTTCGATTTTAGCGCATAAAGTAAGTCTTAATTGGTGGGAATCCGTTGAAGGCTACCGATGCGTAAGTTGAAGTATAAGCTCCAGTCGAAAGCCAGTAGAGCTTGTCGCCTGCTTTCAAAGAAATCGGCAGCTTGTACTTTGCGTCCTCGTACATGATGTCCATAGAGTCGCAGGTAGGGCCTGCAATAATTACGATGCCTTCTTTTTCGCCCGGCTTGTCGCGGCTGGTTACAACAGGATATTTAATTGACTCATCGAGGGTTTCAATGAGGCCGTTGAATTTTCCTGCGTCTACGTATACCCAGCGGGCCAGGGCTGTGTTGTTTTTGCGCGAAGTCAGAATTACCTCGCTAGTCAAAATACCGCTGTCGCCAACAAGAGAGCGGCCAGGTTCAAGAATAATTTCCGGAATATCATCACCAAAGTCTTCCTGGATATAACGGGTAATTTCTGCCGCATATTCAGCAAGAGTATTTGTAGGTTCAATGTAATTTGCAGGGAAACCACCACCCATGTTAATCATGCTCAAGCGAATTCCCTCTTCCTCTTCAAGAGAAGTGAAAAGATATTTTACCTTAGCAATAGCATCGTTCCACTGACCAATATCGCGCTGCTGGCTTCCAACGTGGAAGCTGATTCCATAAGGAGTAAGACCAAGATCTCGCGCCAAAACCAGCAGATCATAAGCCATATCAGGGTGACAGCCAAACTTTCGGGAAAGAGGCCAGTCAGCACTTACCGAGTTCTCAACAAGAATACGAACATAAATACGCGAACCCGGAGCATTCTCAGCAATGGCCTTGAGGTCATCCTTGCTGTCTGTTGCGAACATGCGCACACCCTTGTCGTAAAAGTATTTAATGTCCTTAGCCTTTTTGATTGTGTTGCCGTAAGAAAGTCGATCCGGAGAAACGTTGTACTTTGAAATCATATCCAGCTCATAGCGGGAAGCAATATCAAAGTTTGAACCCATTTCTGCAAGCATTTCCAGAACCGGCTCGCCAGGGTTAGACTTCATCGCATAATAAATGCGGGCATAAGGAAAAGAATCTCTAAGACGAATAAAATTCTGCTTGATAGTGTTGAGATTGATTACGATATTTGGGGTTTCCAAATCTTTTGAAAAGTCGAGAAAACGCTGCCAGTCCTTATCACTGACATAGTCGTTACGATTAAACATCCAAATCACCTGTACATAAATGATATAAATGAAAAATACGGTCAACGCCGTCACGCTGCCTATGTCTAAGGAACTTAGTTTATTTCAACGTTCGGTGAATAATAGCAAAAAACATAGATATAGTTAATACTTTTTTCTAAAATTAAAAAAATTGTTATGTATTCAATTTTGTACAATTTATTTAGATGTTTTTCCTTGTTTTTCACATCAAGAATCAGTAACTTTAATATATGAACATACAGGATTTTGAATACCTCAGCAGCAACCTAGAAAGCTCCGGACTTTTCGGCAGCGACACTTCAATCGCAAATCTTTTTCTGCTTCAGGATAAATACAATACAGAACTCAAAATCCAGAAAAATATCCTCTTCCGCTATTATCATGGCTCACAGAATTTAAAAAACCGCACAGGCTACGGCTTTCCCCTTCCAATGAAAAATCCGCCGCAAGACTGGCTAAAAACAGCCCTCGAATATATTTTTGAAGACGCCAAAGCCCAGAAGCGTCCAGTAGCTTTCTGCCTGCTCACAAGCGAACAGAAAACTCAGATAAACGATTGCCTGGCCCGCCACTTCCCCGGCCACACAATAAACTGGAAAACCAACCGCGACGACTGTGACTACATTTACCTGCGCAGCAACCTGGCCGACCTCCCCGGCTCCCAATATCAGAAAAAGCGAAACCACATTTCCCGCTTCAACCGAATTTACGGCGCCCAGGGAACAAACTGGGACTTCAAAGCCTATCCCGAAAATGACATCGCCGTTGACATCCTGACCGTTTCCCAAAAGTGGTACGAAGAAAACCAGGGCGACTCCGAAGAAGTTCTCCGCCTGGAACACGAAAGCATCAAACTCGCCCTTGAAAATACAGAGCTGCTTAAGCTACGCGGCGGTATCCTCTACATCAATGCCGAGCCTGCTGCCATGACACTTGCGGCCCCTATTTCCGGCGACGTCCTAGATGTAATTTACGAAAAGTCCTTCGGTGACTTTGCCCGTAACGGAGCCTTTGCCGTTATCAACCAGCAATTCGCCCGTCGCAGCGAGTCTTTCCTTTATCTGAACCGCGAAGAGGATATGGGCGTTGAAGGTCTTCGCAAGGCCAAGCTTTCCTACAAGCCCGAAATTATTTTAGAAAAATTTTATGGAGAGGTCCTCTAATGTTATCATCTATACTCGCAAAATCCGACTGTGCCGCCTGCAAGTTCTGCTGCAGCTTCCGCCGCACCAGTCTCTGGGAAACTCCAGTCTTCCCCGAGGCGGACCTCCCGAAATTCCAGTCCCTCAAACCAGACGCAAAGTTCCGCTCAGCGGGCAAGTCAGGAAAGTCCTTCACCTTCGACCTCCGCAATGCCTATCACACAGACGACCCATCCGAAGAAGCACCCTGCCCCTTCCTGGATCCATCTCGCGGCTGCACGCTCCCACAGGATCTCAAGCCATTTGAATGCAAAATCTGGCCCCTGCGCGCCGTCCGCCAGAAAGACAACAGCATCGCCGTCGCCCTCACCCCAACCTGCCCTTCCATCAACAAAGTTTCACCGGACCGCATCCGCAAACTTGCCGCTTCAGGCCTTGGCCGGCAGATTCTCGACTACGCAGAAGAGCATCCCGACATCATAAAAGAAGCCTCAGACTTCCTTTCAAACATCATCTATCCGCTAAAATAGCCCGGACAGCACAATTCTGTCACAAAACAGTCCCTATAACAAAATAATGGCAGATTTTTCCTTTATCCTTTATAATATATTATTATGGATGAAAATCTGTCTCAAACTCCGGAGCAAAGCACAAAAAGAGTTTACGACATTTCAACCCTTACTCGACTTTTAAAAAAAGACTTCGTATTTGTAATTGCTGTTTTTCTTTTTCTGCTTATGATTTTTGCAGACATCAGTGTTTATGAAGCCTTTGGCTCAGTACGCTCTCGAAAGCTAGAAGCAGAAAATCTCGCTCTTTTATATGCCAGCGAAATAAAAGAAAACTACTACAATGCCTCTGAACAGAATGAAAAAACTTTAAGAAATATTCTTTACGGTCACTTCAACCTTTCCGGTTTACAGAATCGCGGCTACAAATTTTCTATCTATAAAGTCAGCAATTATACAAATGAAGCCACTACCGTTTTTGGTTCCGACATCAAGAAGCTAAATAAACCAATATCTGTACGCCTTGATATTCCGGATGGTCATTATGAGCTCGCTGTTGCACCTTCCGGTCACTGGGTAAACATTCATCTTGTAATTGTACTTACAACCCTTTCACTTCTTTTGATTGCAGCCTTTACAATTCTTACTCTTCTTTTCTTAAAACTCCGCCAGAGCAATATCCGCCTTGCCCAGCTTGCCACCCTGGATCAGCTTACAGGCCTTTATACAAAACAAACAGCAATTTTTACACTAAAAAAAGAAATTGATTACGCAAACCGTAACGGAAGTCAGGTTGCTGTGTGTTTTATAGATATGAATAATTTTAAACAGATTAATGACAGATTCGGTCATACCGTAGGCGATACTGCCCTCTCTAAAGTTGCAAAGCGCCTGATGGAATCTGTTCGCCCGGAAGATATTGTTGCCCGTTTTGGTGGTGATGAATTCATTATCATCTTCCGTGGAAAAAACACCGGTACAGACTATACCAGTACCGTAGAACGCATTAAAGCCGTTCTCAATGTTCCGGCAAAACTCTCGGCCCATGTTCTGGCAGATATTTCAGCTTCAGTTGGTCTCGCAGTTTATCCGAATAACGGAAACTGTGTAGAAGAGCTTATTTCTTATGCAGATAAGGCAATGTATGAAGAAAAAGCCCGCATGAAAAAAGCAGAACGCGCAAACGCAAGAGCAGACGGAAAACTGGAAGTTCTTCGCGCAGAAAAATAATTCTAAATCAATATAAAATATTTCGAGGTTCTCATGAAAAAAATTGCTTTTATAGTTCCTGTAATTTTTGTTTCCTTACTATCGTTCGTTAGTTGTAAAAAGACTGATGTTCAGAGCTCAGGTAAAGCCACAGTCTTCTCAACATCAAAGGCCTACTCGGAAGACAAACCGGAATATCTGGAGCGTCCTTCCCTTCTATTAAAAACGGACACTACTAATCTGGTAGATTTTGATTCCGTAAAAAAATTCTTTACCCTTGATTTCACACCTGAATATCCGGATTCTGCTTTTAACGAAGTAAAAACAAAAACCTCTCAAAAAAAGCAGTCAAAAAAATCCTCTGAAAAAAATGACAAGGGAAACTCTGTTATTCCCGGAATCAGAAAACTTTCAGATTATATAACTAAGTATTCAACAAAAAAAACAAGCCTTGCTGAATATAAACCTGCAGACGAAGTCGAAGAAGACTACAGCACAAAAGACTTCTTTATTGAAGACTGGGGTCCACAGGAAAAAATTCCTGGAGGCGAAAATTATCCGTCTTTCTATGTAATATTCTCATGTCCGGTTCATTCTCTTCAGGCTCTCGACCAGCCACAAAAAACTTCAGATATCATGCAGATTACACCTCCACTTTCAGGCACCTTCCGCTGGTATGGAACAAGACATTTAAGCTTCGAAGCCGACCAGAACGCAGACCCGGCTGTTCAATATACAATCACCATCAATTCAAATACAAAATCATCCGGCGGGAAATCACTTACCGGAGACACAGTTTTTAAAACTCAGGCTGAACCCGTAGAAATAACAAATATATGGGGTGGCTATATAAAAGACAGCGAGTGTGCTTACGGCTGGTATACAGGAGCTCTTCCTCCTTATGAACACCGCTTTGTCATGCGCACAAATTACACCACTAGTCTCCTGGCAATACAGCAGAATCTTTCAATCGTCGTAAATGGAAAGAAAGCTGAATATGACATTACACCTGTCTATAAAGAAATTTTTGATATGTGGTATAACAAAGCTGATTTTGACCAGGCTGCAGAACGTACCAATACCTGGCTCGTAGAAATCAAAAGCCCCCTTCCACATAATACAAAAGTTGAAGTTATAAACTCAGCAGGAGAATCTCAAAGCTACGAAACTCTACGTCCTTTTGAAATTGATGAAGTTTACAGCATGACAGATTATTCTTCTTCAAAATACAGCTGGCCTTTAAGCATTTATTTTACCCAGGAACCAGACAAAGAATCTTTACTCAACAATTTAACTTACGATAATGGTCAGAAAATTACAGAAGAAAATATTCTTTTCTATGGTCGTTCAATAAAGTTATGCAATCTTCCCTTCAATTATAATCAGACACATACAGTAAGCTTTGGAAAAGATTTAAAAGACAAATTCGGCCAGCCGCTAACCGGAGCAAAAGCTTCTTATACTTTTAAAACCCCAATGGAAATTGCCTATGTAAGATATCAGAATTACGGAACTAAAATGCTCGAAGCTCAGTTCCCTCATAAAATGATTTTCGAATATCAGAATCTTATACAGGGAAAATATGGACTTCAAAAAACAAATCGTCCTACAGGCAACGGAATTTACGAATTTAACAAAAATGAAACTGTTTACCATGATCTTGATGTCCGCATAAAAAATCAAAGACAATTTGCCGAAATGGATTTAGAACCTTTCCTGGATGATGGATACGGTTTTGTCCGCTTCGAAGCAAATGCCAAATACAAAACATATAATCACTGGAGACAAGAGTATGAAGATGAAGAACCAAAAATGTACGGTGTAGTACAGGTTACTGATCTTGGTATTACTGCACGTATGGGCTTCAATAAAGCTATTGTAATGGTAAGAAGCCTTTCTACAGGAAAGCCCGTAGAAAATGCAGATGTATATATTGTTCATGATTTAAATGATTATCAAAAATGGCAGGACTCAAATTATATACCTAAAGAAATTTTTATACCCGGTGATGAGAATACTTACGATAAACTTTATGCACAGGGAAAGACAGATAAAAATGGTTTAGCCGTAATCAATTATACAAACGAAGAAATGGATAAAATCCAGGGAGAAACAAGCACTGCTTTTGTCTATGTCATCAATGGTAAAGACAAAGCTGCTTTCGGACCTGCTTCTCATAACACCTGGCGCGAAGGAGTAAGTACAGATTCAAGCCAGAATGCAAGAAAGCCTCAGCAGCGAACCTTTATGTTTACAGACCGTGGAATCTACAGACCAGGTGAAACTGTGACCTTCCGTGGAATTGACCGTGACCAGCTTCTTGGAAGCTTTACTACCCATACAGGCTGGTACTCAATAAGTGCAAAAGGAGCCTGGTGGGATTCAAAAGATATAATTGAACCAATTGCCAGCCAGCTTTCTGAATCCGGCGGTTTTTATGGCTCCTTCAAAATTCCGGATGATTTAAAACGTGGAACTTATAATCTCATCTATACTCGTGGAGATAATTCAGATGAAAGAGCAATGATTCAATTTACGGTTGCAGATTTTGAAAGAGTAAAATTCGAATCATCAATTTCTGTTCCGGACATTTCATACTACAGCGGAGACAAGCTTTCTGCAAATCTTTCTGCATCTTATCTTGCAGGTGGTTCGTTAGGCGGCTCTAACTATGAAGTTACCTGGTATAAAGAAGCAACAACTTTTAAAACCTCAGAGCCTGCTGCTAATGGATATACTTTTGATTCAGGAGTCTATCCTTCAAGATATTATTATTCAAACGATACCGGTTCTCTTTCGATGGACGGCAAAGCAGCTCTTTCCTGTAAGTCAGAAGAAATAACTGATGGTGCACCATATATTTATCATATAGAAACAGCTGTTACAGATATTTCAAATCAGCGTATTACAGCACAAAACAATATCAGAGTTCATCCGGCCCAATTCTACATCGGTCTTGCAAAAGCTAAAAATATCCGTGGCTTTGCAAAGTCTGGTGAAAAGATTGAAATACCTTATCTTCTTGTAAACACAGACGGAAGCCTTATGAAAGACAATGAGCTTTCAAGTAAAGTTTCCGGCCTCGAATATAAACTCACTCATGAAGTCTGGACTATGGTTCATGAACAGAGTGTAGATGATACAATCTATACCCGCTATGAACGTTCAGATGTTGAAGATGCAGCAGGTAAAATCACTGCCCAGACAAAAAGCACTCTTACACTTAAACCGGAAATTTCCGGCTGGTATACACTTACCGTAACCGGTTACGATAATCAGGGTGGAAAGGTTATAAGCAAATATGAATTCTATGTAACTGGCAACGGTTCCAGCTGGTTCGATCAGTACAACTCAGATTCACTTAAACTTACACCAGACAAGTCGCAGTATAATCCTGGAGAAACAGCACACCTTCTTTTAGAAAGTCCTCTTCCTTCTGGCGACTATCTGATTACTGTTGAACGTGAAGGAATCTTTACAGAAGAGCTCCGTCATTTTGAAAATGGTGCAGAAGTAATCGACATTCCTGTTGCCGGTAATTATCTCCCAGTGGTATACGTTTCTGTTTCATCATATTCAGAAAGACATGGTCAGCCATCTCACAATTATGGAGAGCCAGATCTTGATAAGCCAAAAGGTTATTACGGAGTTACTCCGCTTTTGATAAATCCATACGTTCGTTCTTTCTCTATTGCTATAGAATGCGATAAACCAAGTTACAAACCTGGTGAAACAGCGACAATCAAATTAAAGGCAACAAAGGGTGGTAAGCCTTATGCCGGAGCAGAACTTACTGCACTTGCTGTTGACCGCGGAGTTCTGGATCTCATCGGATATCATGTTCCGAATCCAATTGACTTCTTCTATAACCGTGAAAACTTTCCATTGAGAGTATGGGGCGGCGACTCACGTTCTCTGCTTATGGATCCTGTAACTTATAGTGTAAAAAATCTTATAGGCGGAGATGAAGATGTAAAAGATATGCTGATGGAAAAAGCATTAGCAGCAAATGACACAGAAGCAGTTAGAAAAAATTTCCGCGCTACAGCTTTCTTTGAACCTGTAATCATTACTGATAAGAATGGCGAAGCAAGCCTTACATTTAAAATGCCGGATAATCTTACAACCTACCGTATTTCTGTTCTTGGTGTAAAAGATGATCTCTTTGCAATTCAGGAAAATGAAGTAAAAGTTCAAAACCCTATTAACATTCAGGCGGTGCAGCCACGTCGTCTGCGTGAACGGGATACAGCAGAATGTGGAGTTTTAATTACAAATCTCGGAAAAGAAAGTGAAAAGGTATCTGTTAATCTCGAGGTTCTTTCTCCAGATAAAGATACTGAACAGGATAAACTTGAAGGCCGCAGAACAATTCCAGGAAAGGGGTTTGTTGACGGACCAAGCTCCCACACAGTTACAGTGGCTTCGGGCCAATCTTCTGTTGTTTATTTTGATGTAGGAGCTTCTCAGGAAGGAACTATAAATCTTGTATACACTATTAAATCAAATCTTATAAATGAAAAACTGATTTCACCTGTCAGAATTGAAAAGACCTTTGTTTATGAAAATGTAACTATGACCGGAAGTATTTCTGATAAAGATTCCGGAACAGAAAAAGAATCTCTGATAATTCCAGGCTTTGCAAAAGAAGGTCGTGGAGATATCAAACTCATTCTTGATGCAACAAGACTTGGAGTACTCGGTTCTTCCGTAAATTATCTTTTTGACTATCCTTACGGTTGTCTGGAACAGCAGAGTTCTCGCATACTACCGTTAGTTAGTTTTGATAAATACATAGATATCTTTGGCATGGATTCTAAAGTCGGAAATATTAAAGACTGTGTTACAAGCTGGACCAAAAAATGGAAAGACTATCAGCATGCGGACGGAGGTTTTGGTTACTGGCCGGAATCACTTAATTCTTCTGATTTTGTAAGCATGCGTATTCTTTACATCTACGCTCTTGCAATGCAGCGAGCTTATAGTCCGGAAGATATTCCTCTTAATATTGAAAACCTGAAACAATATGTTGCTTCAGCAGTAAAGAACTATAGCACCCGCTATAAGGCTTCAAACTATTATGATTTCGATAAAGCCTTTGCCTGCTACATATTCAGTCTGCTCAAAGATAACTCTCTGGATTCAGTTCGCAATGAGCTTTATTCAAAAATTGATTCAATTACTCTGGATGCAGCAGCCTGTCTCTCTTTAGCTTATGCAAATACCGGTAGTCAGCAGGATTTTGAAAAAGCAAAATTAATCAATAATAAAATCCGTCCATATCTGCAGCCGAATCAGCGTGGAGTTTCGCTTTCAAAAAAAGCAAGAAGCGGCTACTGGTTCTGTTATCAAAATGAAACTATACAATATGCATCAATTCTTTCCGCATTTGTAACAGTAAATCCTGATGACGAAATGGTAGACAGGCTGCTTTATATGCTGCTCAAAAAGCAATCACGCGGATACTGGCAGAACACCATTACAACTGCATCCGTACTGGATTCTATTTATATTTATATTCAGAAGCGTAATCTCGATGCAAGTGATTACACCGCAACAGCATCTCTTAATGGGCGCCAGTTATTAAACAAAAGCTTTAAGGGAACTTCTGCAAAACCGGAAACTCTTACTCTGCCTTTTGAAGATGAATTTGTTTCTTCTCTTCCACGAGATAAATCAATTCCTCTCATTTTTGAAAAAGATGGAAATGGTTATCTCTTCTATACTGTAGAAATGAAATATGCTCTTCCGGATGAAGCCCAGGCAGCACGTAATGAAGGTTTGAATATCACTTATGAAATCAAGGATTTTGAAAGTGATGAATTAATTAATGTCTCTAAAGACACAAGTGATATTACATTGCAAAGTGGAAAAATGTATAAGGCAAAGATTATTATTCAAACAAGCAGAACTAAAGAATATGTCGCTCTCCGAGCCCCAATTCCTTCTGGTGCAGAGATTCTTGATTCTTATAATGGTTTGAGTCATAAAAATGTAACAGATAACGAAGTTCAATTCTTCTGGGACGAAATGCACACAGGACGTCATACTGTAGAATTTACCTTCCGCGCAGCACGTCGTGGTATTTATCCAACTCCGCCTGTACAGAGCGAATGTATGTACGAGCCGGAAGTCTTTGGTCGAAGTGACGGTTATCTCTTTATAATTGAGTAAGAATGAAATTGAATGTACATCTAAGCGAACTCCGTGAAAAACAAAAGTCTCGTCATTGCGAGCTCCGCGCGAAGCGCGGAGCGAAGCAATCCATTATCACTTTTCTAATTATTTTACTAATCTTCTTCCTGCCTCCGGTTACCATGCGCCTTCTTCCCTTTCCGGAACTTACAGAGTTTTGCGCTCAGGAATACAGTTGCAGGGTCTACGACCGCCACAACCAATTGATTCAGGTTACGGCGATTAAGGGCGGCGGAAGACGCGAATTCACTCCAATAAAAAATATCCCAAAACATATCCAGAAAAGTTTTATTCAAGAGGAAGACAGCCGATTTTATTTTCATCATGGCCTAGACTGGTTTTCTATTTTGAGGGCTTTAATTCAAAATAAAAAAGCAGACAAAATTGTAAGTGGCGCTTCAACCATAACAATGCAGCTTGCAAAAGCTGTTAATAAAGATAAGTCTCATACAATCACAAGAAAAATAAAAGATGCCTTTTATGCTTACCGCATCGAGGCTAAATTATCAAAAAAACAAATTCTGGAGCTTTATCTTAATTCAATTTATTTTGGTAAAAATTCTTATGGTATCACTTCTGCTGCCAGAACTTACTTTGGCTCTAATCTCGAAAATCTTACCTCAGGACAAATCCAGGTTCTTTCTGTACTTCCACGAAATCCCGGTTATTATAATCCTGTTGAACACACCAAGCGTTTTCTTAAATTTTCTCAAGAGGCTTATGATGCTGCCTCAAAGGCACAATACTATAATTACCCTTTTAAGCTTCCACATTTCGTAAACTATTTAATGTCATATAGAACTTCTGAATATGAAATACATACTTCAATTGATTTAGAAATTTCTGAAATGTCTCAAAGCTTTTTACGTCAGGCACTTGAGCAGGCTGGAAATGACCGTATTACTAACGGCTCTCTCCTCCTCATTAATAACGAAGATGCTTCTGTAATTTCCTGGATTGGAAATGGTGATTTTTTTGACGATGATAACAGCGGACAAATTGATGGTGTACTCGTAAAAAATCAGCCCGGCTCTTCAATGAAGCCTTTTCTTTATGCCCTCGCAATTGACCGGAATATTCTTGGTCCTTCCACAGTACTTGCAGATGTTCCTTCTGAATTTGGAAACGAAAAACTCTACATCCCTGAAAACTTTAACAACCGTTATAACGGACCTGTACGTACACGCATAGCCCTGTCCTCCAGCCTCAATATTCCGGCTGTAGAAACTCTTAATAAAGTCGGCGTCCAGAATTATCTGGAAAAACTCTACGAGCTTGGTTTCGACTCACTCAAAGAAAACGATACCGGATTAAAAGCAGATTTGGGACTCGCTCTCGGGGCCGGTGCAGTTTCGCTTTATGAACTTGTACCTGCATTTTCAGTATTTGTCAGAGATGGAAATTATATCCCTATCTCATTAACTAAAAATCAAAAACTAACTAACGTTCGTCAGTCATATTCCTCTGATACAGCCCGCATAATAACTTCCATCCTTTCTGATAAGGGGGCACGGGCTCTTGGCTTTGGATATTCACAAACCTTTGAGACTTCTTATCCGTCAATCTTTAAAACCGGCACATCAAATCAATTTCAAAATATTATTGCCCTTGGAGCAACACAAAAATACACAATTGGTGTCTGGATGGGAAACTTCTCAGGAAATACTGTAATTGGAAAAACCGGAGCTTCCCTTCCTGCCTGGGTTGCAAAAAATGTTTTAGATAACATCACAGATCCTTCAGATTTTTCCACATCACAATCATTCCCCGAACCTGAAAATTATCATAAAGAAAAAATCTGTTCTCTTTCAGGCTTAAAAGCAGGCCCCCATTGTAATTCGACAGTTTACGAATATGTCAGAAACGATACCAGATTAGAAAGCTGTTCCTGGCATCAAAAAATCAATGGAAAAAATCAGACAATTTATCCTGCGGAATATCAGCAATGGCTTAGAAGAAAAGCAGATTCAGGCTTTATCGAATACTCTAATTCTCCACTTAAGCTTATTACTCCAAAAGATAATTCTTTATTTTTTATAAGTAATTTAAATTCACAAAAGCAGGCTATACCTTTTGAAGTTACCGGTGGCTCTTCAAATCAACTTGAAATTTACTATGATGAAAAAAAATTCGCCACAATCAACCGGCCTTTTATTTTTTCTCTTCCAGTTGATCGTGGCGATCATTCCTGCCACATGCTATGCGGCAAAGAAGAAATCACAATTTCATTTACTGTAAAATAGTAAAACTGTCATTCCGAACTGGTTTCGGAATCTAGCACTTCCACAGCTTATGAAGATTACAAAACTCATAAGCTCCAGTAACTTTTTCATCATCAAGCAAAGCAAACTCTGCCTTAGGTTCCTGTCCTGGCTTCAATTGTTTTTTCTGAATACCCTTATCTGTAACAAGAAGAATCCACTCAATAAAATGTTCAGGCAGCATAGGATGAGTAACTGAGCCAACACTTACTGTAACCTTGTTTCTTTCAACGTTTACAACAGGAACATGTTTTTCTACAGCTGCATCTGTAGTTCCCGGAACAAGTTCCACCATATCATCTCCACAACATACAGTTGGTGCAAGAGACTCTTTAACCATAACAATAATTTTTCCGCAATGCTTACAAACAAAAAATTTTACTTCCATTTTTTGCCTCCTTTATAAAAGGGTACATAAACAATCTTCTTTTGTCAAATTTCTTATTTACACAAATTTTATTTAATTGTATCTAATGACAGTTTTGCAAATATTTTATAAAATAATAACAGGAGAAAAAGATGGGACAAATCATAAAAAAACGTACTGATTATATTTCATGGGACGAATATTTTATGGGTGTTGCTAAACTTGCAAGTTTACGTTCCAAAGACCCTAATTCCCAGGTAGGGGCTTGCATTGTTGATGCTGATAACAAAATTCTTTCTATGGGTTATAACGGTTTTCCCCGCGGCTGTTCTGACGATGAATTTCCATGGGCACGCGAAGGAGATACCCTTGAAACAAAATATGCATATGTAACACACAGCGAACTCAATGCCATTTTAAACTACCGTGGCGGCTCTCTTGAAAACTGTAAAATCTACGTTACTCTTTTTCCATGTAATGAATGTGCAAAAGCAATTATTCAGAGCGGTATAAAAACAGTTGTTTTTGCAGAAAATAAATATGACGGAACCCCATCTGTCGAAGCCTCTAAAAAATTAATGAATGCAGCCGGCGTACGTTATTACCAGTATCAGCCGACAGGCAAAAAGCTGGAAATAAATGTTTAATAGAATTCTTAAAAAATACTTTCCTCTTCTTTTACTTCTTCTTCTCGCTTTTTCTTTTCAGAGTTGTAAAACAACAAACTCTCTTGTAAAAGAATCAATTTCACCTTCTGCTCCTGCAGATGCCAAGATAGTTCTTGCACCAGATGTAGAATTTCAGGAAATTGAAGGAGATTATAAATATCTTTTTATACGTTTATATAATCCTGTTTATAACAGTCCTGTGTATATAGCAAATATTTTAAAGAATGGCCTTGCTGCTACTAAAACAGAAGACGTACCAGATTTAAGTCATTCAGCTATCAATTTTAATTTGAATGATACTTTTTATGGCTTAACCTTAGGCGGAAAATACAACTTTGCTGAAGAAAACTGTCTGACTGTAGAAGGTCATAAATACATGAAACATTGTAATCCTGAAAAATCAGAACAGATTACTTACGCCCTCAAAGTTACCGAAGAAGAATATAATAACACACAGAAATTTGTCGATCATTATCTGAAGTCAACAAAAGTCAAATACGCTTCAGGTTTAAACGTTAAATTGGCTCTCTTCAGTATTAAGAAAAAGTTTTTTACTTCAAAAGAACATAAACAGTTTTCAACACAAAAATATCCTAGAAGTGCAAAAAATGTAAAAATTGATCAGGATGATGAAAAATCTTATCTAAATAGATTTGTTTGTTCTACCTTCATCGGTTATGTCCTTTATAATAATGTTGAAAGCGTTGCCGAATTCTTTGACGAGCATAACATCAAATATGATTATCTCAATGTTACAGATCTTTCATTGATTCCAGGCATGACTCCACTCTTTTATTCTACCTGGTCTAATTATCTTGAAGCCGCTAAAGAATTTGTAAATGAAAATGAAGAATTTGCTGAATATTTGACACAATAAGTCTAAATCATTATTCTTTTTTCATTATGATAATTGATTTCCACTGCCACATCTATCCTGCAAAAATTGCCGAAAAAGCTTCTAAAAGTGTAGGAGATTTTTACAACTATCCAATGAAATATCACGGAAGCCCGGAAGAGCTTCTTGAAAGCGGTTCAAAAATCGGTGTTTCAAAATATGTAATTTTACCGGTTGCTACCAAAGCAATGCAGGTTGAACCTTCCAATAATTTTACTATCGAACAATGTGAAGAACATCCGGAATTTATCGGCTTTGGAACCATGCATCCGGATTATGATAATTATGAAGCCGAACTCCACAGAATAAAAGAAGCCGGCCTTCGCGGAATTAAACTTCATTCTGATTTCCAGAAATTTCAGATAGATGCAGCCCGCATGGACAATGTTTACGATATTATGACTGATCTGAACTTACCTTTGATTATGCATGCCGGTGATTACCGCTATGATTTTTCAGGTCCTAAACGAATTTTAAATCTTCATAAAAAGCATCCAAAACTGACTTTGATTGCAGCACATTTTGGCGGCTACACTGAATGGGATGAATCTATGAAATGGCTTGTTGGTCAGGACATATATTTTGATACTTCGAGTACACTGGAATGGCTTCCGTTAGATAAAGCTAACAAAATGATTCGTGCCCACGGCGTTGAAAAGTTTTTGTTTGCGTCAGATTTTCCTATGTGGGATCACGAAGAAGAACTGGAACGCTTCAACCGCCTGGATTTAACAGACGAAGAGCGCGAAATGATTCTGCACAAGAACGCAGAAAAACTCCTTAATATATAGCTTTATAAATCACACCGCCACCGGCAATCACACCATCAATATAAAGCACTGCCGACTGGCCCGGTGCAACTGCGCGCTGTGGCTGTTCAAAAGTGATCTTCCACGGCTGGCCGCGGTATTCAGTTTTATCATCTTCTGCTGGAATATAACGCTCTACACGGGCAGCAGCCGGCTTACTTGCCAGTCTGATTTTTACCATTGCATCAAAGGCTTCCCCTGGCTCAACATTTCCAGGCCACACAAAATCATCAGCAATCAGTGCATTTGAATTAAGTGCCTCATTTGGAGCCAGAACTACAACATTGTTTTTTGCATCAATTGAATGAACATAAACCGGATAATTTACTGCAACTCCAAGTCCACGACGCTGACCAACAGTGTAATGTTCAATTCCTCTGTGCTGACCAAGTACATGTCCGTCGAGGTCAATAATATCTCCAGGAACGCTTGGCTTATCAGCAAAAAGAACATCAAAATATTCTTCACCTACAAAATCCTGGCTTTCCTCGCGGTTTGCTGCTTCAAGGCCAGCCTCTTTAGCTAGAGCAATAACATCAGCTTTTTTCATTGCAGCCAGAGGAAACCGAACCTTTTCAAGAGTTTCAGATGAAACGCGATATAAAAAGTAAGTCTGATCTTTTGAAATATCAGTAGCTGTGGCAATCATACAAGGTCTGGTATCACTTCCAAAAAGTCCCTGGTCTGGACGAACAATCTTTGCATAATGACCTGTACAGAAATAATCATATTTAATTCCAAGCTTTTCGATTCCGGCAAGAAGAGCACCAAACTTAATCAGCATATTACAGCGGATACAAGGATTCGGCGTACGTCCGCTTCTGTATTCAGATTTAAAATATTCGAGAATTTCTTTTTTATAAGTTTCTTTTACATCAATAACATGATATTCAATTCCATGTGCATCGCAAAAACGCTGACATTCTTCAATATTTTCTTCTTCACCTGGACCAAAGCAGGCCTCACGAGTTTTTGTTCCTGTATTAATTTCCGGAAGACTTCCATCCCAAAGCGACATTGTAGCACCAATAACCTTGCAGCCCTTCTGTAAAAGAAGAAGAGCTGTGAGCGTTGAGTCTACTCCGCCCGACATTCCAACTACAACTGTATCGCCCGCCTTTGGCATTTCCTGCATTTCGTAATTCATAAAAAACCTACATAAAATCACACGGTGGTTGAGTAGGCGACAGCCGTATCGAAACCACCTGCTTATTAAACTCTTTTCCCTACTATATCACAAGGTTAAATAATATAAAAGTAAATTTAAAAATATCTTTTTTTGAAATTATGGGTTAAAATATATTTATAAATAATTGATTTAATTAAGAGGGATATAATATGGCAATGAGACTTGTTACACGTTCTGATTTTGACGGACTTGCTTGTGGTGCTTTACTTCTTGAAGCGGGAATTATTGATCACTGGAAATTTGCTCATCCAAAAGACTTACAGGATGGCCTTGTACCTATCGACAGCAACGACTGTCTTGCTAACGTTCCTTTTGTAGAAGGCTGTGGACTCTGGTTTGACCATCACTCAAGCGAATTTGAACGTAATCAGCTTGAAGGAAAATACAAGGGAGAAAGCCGAATCACTCCTTCTTGTGCCCGCATCATTTACGAATACTATGGCGGAAAAGAGAAGTTCCCAAACTTTGATGATATCATGGTTGCAGTTGATAAGGTTGACTCAGGAAATCTTACAATTGATGAAATCCAGAATCCTAAGGGCTGGATTCTTGTTGGCTTCCTTATGGACCCTCGTACAGGTCTCGGTCGCTGGCGTGAATTTACAGTTTCTAACTACCAGCTGATGGAAAAGCTTATGGTTGCCTGCCGCGATAAATCAACTGATGAAATTCTTTCAATGCCTGATGTAAAAGAAAGAATCGAAGTTTACAATGAGCAGACAGAAAAATTCAAAGAGATGGTAAAGGCACATACAACAGTAGACGGTAATCTTATTATTTCTGATTTACGCGGAGTTGATCCTATTTATACCGGAAACCGCTTTATGATTTACTCTATGTATCCTGAACAGAATATTTCTGCCTGGATTGTAAGCGGACGCGGCGGACAGGGCTGTTCTGCAGCAGTAGGCTACAGTATTCTGAATAAGACAAGCAAGGTAAACGTAGGAAGCCTCATGCTCAAGTACGGTGGCGGCGGACACGAAAAAGTAGGTACCTGCCAGTTCACAAATGAGAACATGGAAAGCGACCTGCCAAAGATGCTGGATGAACTCAAGGCTTTGGCAAACGCCTAGAATTTGGCAAAAAATCAATAATATGATAGTATAACTCAAACATCATTCTCGGGATTAAATTCTCGTGTCATTGTCGGGCTTGACCCGACAATCTTTTTTTATAGCTGGATTGCCGCATCAAGTGCGGCAATGACAATAAAGGATAATATGAAAAACAAAGTCTTTCTCGAAGGCATGCGCGACGGCCTTCCTATAGGTCTTGGATATTTTGCTGTAGCCTTCTCTTTAGGAATCGTTGCCCGAAATGCAGGCCTTACTCCAATTCAGGGATTTATCGCAAGCTTTTTCTGTGTAGCCTCTGCCGGTGAATATGCTCTCTTTACATCTATTCAGGCAGCAGCAAGCTTTCTCGAAATTGCTTTAATTACACTTGTAGTAAATGCCCGCTATCTTTTAATGAGCACTGCCCTTACCCAGCGCTTTGATCCAAAGACTCCTCTGATTCACCGCTTCTTCATCGGTTTTGGTGTAACAGATGAAATATTTGGTATTACAATTGCCCGCCCGGGATATATAAATCCAATCTATAATTATGGAGCAATTTTTGTTGCTGTTCCATTGTGGTCTATTGGAACTTCTCTCGGAATCATTGCCGGCAACTTTTTACCAGCCCGCGTAGTGAGCGCCCTCTCAGTTGCACTTTACGGAATGTTCCTTGCAATTATTGTTCCACCCGCAAAGAAAAATTTAGTGATTATGATTTCTGTACTCGTAAGTTTTGCAGCCAGCTTTGCTTGTACAAAACTACCGTTAGTTAGTCAACTTTCCGGCGGAACAAGAACTATCATCCTGACGGTTTTAATTTCTACAATTGTTGCAATCATCAAACCAATTCCAGAATCAGACAGTCCGGTGGTTGAGCCTGTCGAAACCTAATACAATCGATAATCCGTTAAAAAAAATTGCGAAAACTTGGAGCAATTTTTTAGGATTTACCATATAAAAGGAGACCTATTTATGACAACTTACACCTACGGCTCAATTTTTACAGCTTTTTTTGTTTCATATTTAATTCGTGTTTTGCCTCTTACATTAATCCGCAAACCAATCAAGAATCGTTTTATAAAATCTTTTTTATACTACGTGCCCTACATTACACTCGCAGTAATGACTTTTCCTGCAATCATCGAAGCAACACAGTCACCTGTCGCTGGAATTATTGCACTAATTGTTGGAATCCTTTTGTCTTATATTGGACTTGGCCTTTTCCCTGTAGCCTGTGCCTGCTGTGCAGTAGTTTTTATTGCAGAATTCTTTTTGTAAGCGGATTTAATTACTCTGTAATCTGTGCACTCTGTAACTTATAATACTCACCCTGCTTTGCCATAAGCTCATCGTGAGTTCCAAGTTCCACAATTCCATGATCATTTACTACAGCAATCTTGTCGGCATTCTTAATTGTAGAAAGGCGGTGTGCAATGACAAGAGTAGTTCGACCTTTCGAAAGCGCATCAAAAGAATGCTGAATCTTTATTTCCGTAGCTGTATCGAGAGCAGATGTTGCTTCATCAAGAATTAGAATCGGTGGGTTTTTGAGGAAGCAGCGTGCAATAGAAACTCTCTGTTTCTGGCCTCCGCTGAGTTTTATTCCCCGCTCGCCCACCACAGAATTATAGCCGTTAGGCATGAGCATAATGTCATCGTGGATTTCGGCACGTTTAGCAGCAAGTATAATTTCTTCATCTGTAGCGTCCGGTTTACCATAAGCAATGTTTTCACGGATTGTTCCAGCAAATAAAAATACATCCTGCTGTACAATTCCAATCTGACTTCGAAGTGAATGCTTTTTAATATTATGAATATCAATTCCATCAAGACTGATTGAACCACCGGTAATTTCATAAAAACGTGGAATCAAATTACAAATTGTTGATTTTCCACCGCCACTGGCCCCAACAAGAGCAAACTTTTCTCCGGAATGAATATCAAGATTTATATTTTTCAAAACAGGAAAATCAGGAGTATAAGAAAAATCAACGTTTTTAAAACTGATATTACCTCGAGCAGAAAGAATCTCTACAGCATCAGGACTATCCGCAGGCTCAGGCTCAGTTCTCATAATCTCTATAAATCTATTGAAACCAGCCATACCTGTAGCAAACTGTTCTACAAAATTATTTAATTTTTTAATAGGTCCAACAAAGCTTGCAACAAACAAGTTAGCCGCAACTAAGTCTGGCAGAGTCATTTTACCCTTCATAATAAAGTATCCACCAACAGCCAGTGTAAGAAGAGAAAGTAAATTATTACAAAATTCAACATTTGAAAAGAAGCTTGCCATATAGCGGAAACGGCTCTGCTTTGCAGCACTATACTGCTGATTATATAGAGCAAAACGTTTACGCTCATAATCTTCGTTAGTAAAACCCTTTGTTACACGAATACCTGAGATACTGGATTCAAGACCGGCATTTACTTCAGCAGTTGTTTCTTTTACCTTTGCAGATGCTTTAGAAAGATTACGTCGGGAAGTGAAAACAATAAAGAAGATTGCAGGCAGCATGATGAAAACAATAATTGCAAGCTCCCAACGAATTGTCAAAAGAAGAATAAAAGAACCAATGAGATTCAGCATGGCAATAGAAAAATCTTCAGGACCATGATGAGCAAGCTCTGTAATTTCAAAAAGGTCTGTCGTTGCGCGCGACATGATTTTTCCAGTGCGGTTTGTATCATAAAAACTGAATGGCAAATCCTCAAGATGATCAAAAACATCTCGTCTCATATCCTGTTCAACGCGGTTTCCAAAAACGTGTCCCCAATATGCAACAAACCAGTTACACATTTTATGAATACAAAAGCCTACGAGCAGAATCCCAACAAGCGTCAAGAAAGTTTTCAACTGATGATTTGGAATAAGTGTATTGAGTGCATATCGTGAAAACATAGGAAAAGCAACATCAATCGTAGCCATAAAAAATGCACAGATCATATCAGCAATAAAAAGCCCGATATGAGGCTTGTAATAAGAGAAAAATATTTTAAGTGGTTTTTGTGTAAAGTCCATTAATTTAATAATATCAGAAGGACACAAAAGAATACAACACATCTCCGTCATTGCGAAATATCAATTACACTCTTGACCCGTAAATATTTCTCTTTTTATAATGCCTTATGTTTGATTATCTTTTCTTTGACCTCGACGGCACATTAACAGACCCTGCCCAGGGAATCACTAATTCATTTATCCACGCTCTTAAATATTTTGGAATTGAAATCCCATCCTACGAAAAGCTTTGTTCATTTATCGGACCTCCACTACCAGACACTTTTAAAACCCAGTTTGGCTTTGATGACCAGAAAGCTGCAGAAGGTGTAAAAAAATACAGAGAATATTTTGCAACAAAAGGCCTGCTAGAAAATTCAGTTTACCCTGGAATCCCGGAGCTTCTTGCCGGGCTTAAACAGGCAGATAAAAAGTTAGTCGTGGCTACCTCAAAGCCGGAAGAATATTCTGTCCGCATTATAGAACACTTTGGCCTGGCACAATATTTCGAAAATGTCTGTGGCAGCCTTATGGACGAAAGCCGCAGCAAAAAAGACGAAGTTATCACTTACGCCATAGAACGCAATCATATATCAAACAAATCAAAAATCCTCATGATTGGCGACCGCAAACACGACATTCTGGGCGCAAAAAAAATCGGCCTCAAATCCTGCGGAGTTCTCTTTGGCTATGGAAGCCGAGAAGAACTAGAAGAAGCCGGAGCCGACTTTATAGCAGAAAATGTTTCACGATTAGACAAAATCTGCAGACAATAAATTTTTCTAAGACTAATTACTGAAAATCAATTTAACAAATTTTAACTAACGTTAGTAAGTTTACAAGCTTTTAATTTAACTGTATTCTTTTATTAAATAATGAAAAAATCATTTAAAAACTACCGAATGTTAGTTATAATTTTAGTCATCACAATCCTTATTATACTAACAATCGTAAGGAATCAGAAAATGAAAAACAATTCCATAAATCCCGAAAGAGTAAATCAATTCACCATGATAAAATCATCCTCATACATAATCCCCGCAGACTTCCCAGACCCGGATATTATCCGTGTAGACGATACTTATTACATGGTAAGCACCACAATGCACTTTATGCCGGGCTGTGTAATTCTGCGTTCTCACAATCTTATAAACTGGGAACATGCGGCTTATGTCTATGACGAACTTGAAGCCACGGAAAAAGAGACTCTCGCAGACAATAAGGGAGCTTACGGAAAGGGAATGTGGGCTGCCTGTATCCGCCATCAGAATGACAAATTCATTATCACTTTTGTTGCAAATGACACAGGAAAGACCTATTTGTTTACATCAGAAAAAATCGAAGGTCCATGGCAGAAATCTGAAATAAAAGGCTTTTATCACGATATGTCGCTGCTTTTTGATGATGACGGCCGGGTTTATTGTGTAAGCGGGAATATGAATATAACTCTCACAGAAATGGAGCCAGATTTGTCTGGTCCAAAGGCTGGAGGGATTAATAAAGTAATAATCCGCGATAATCCAGAAAATGTAATTTTAGGCTACGAAGGAAGCCATATTTATAAAATAAACGGAAAATACTACATCTTCTTTATTCATATGCCAAAAGGAAAGATGCGTACAGAAGCATGTTATGTATCAGATAAAATTGACGGCCCTTATACCGGAAAGGATGTTTTGTGCTCTGATTTAGCCGGATGGAACAGTGGAACTGCCCAAGGCGGAATTGTTCAGGCTCCAAACGGAAACTGGTACTCAATTGTCTTCCAGGACCACGGTGCATTGGGAAGAATCCCGGTTTTAGTGCCTGTAAAGTTTGTAGATGATTTCCCGGTGTTTGGAGCAGCTGGCTTTGCGCCAAGAGAAGTAAACGTTCCGGATCTGCGCCCGGATTATCAGTATAAGCCGCTTTACAGTAATGATTTTACAAATCCTGCCTGGCAATGGAATCATATTCCGAATAAGGCACTAATGAAGGTTGAAGAAGATACTTTCACTGTAAAAACAGATAAAGTTTGCAAAAACGTAGTTCAGGCAGCAAACACTCTTACACAAAGAACTTTTACAGAACATTGCGCAGGCAGTATCGAAATTGATGTATCAAAACTGAATGACGGAGACATTGCAGGTCTTTGTGCTCTGGAAGGCGAATATGGTTTTATCGGAATCAAAAAAGATAATGGCAGATATAAGCTGATTACTGCTGAACACAAGATTTCTTATACTCCATGGTCAATGGGCGTTTTTGATGATGATTTACCTGATATCAAAACCGAAAAGGAGATTGAGGTCACAAAACTTCGTCTAAAGGCATGCTTTAATCTGGAACATAATAAAGAGAATGTTCAGTTTGCATATTTTAATGAAAATAGCGGAGAATATGTTGATTTTGGTGAGGCCGTAAAGCTTAGATATACTCTGGATCAGTTTGTAGGCGTACGTTTTGCTTTATTCTGTTATTCTACAGAAAAAGCAGGCGGAGAAGCCACATTTAGGGAGTTTAAGCTTGAAATACTCTAAAGCAGTTATAAATCAGCTGGATATGATATTTGACATGTATTCAGCGGCAATAGAAAACATGGAAAAGCAAGGAATCCACCAGTGGGATAGTATTTACCCTGATAAAGAGACTCTTCGCCAGGATATATTACAAAATCAAATGTATATAGGCGAAAAGGATAATAAAATTGCCGTTTGCTTTGTTTTGAATGAAGAATGTGATGAAGAATATAAGAATGCCAGCTGGATTTGCCCGGATGCCAGATTCTGTATAATTCACAGACTTTGCGTAAATCCTATCTTCCAGAAGCAGGGAATTGCCGGCCAAACTATGGAATATATTGAAAACCTCTGCAAAAGCCAGGGATATGACTCCATTCGCCTTGATTGTTTTACCTTGAATCCATATTCTCAGAAATTATATAATAAAGCCGGATATTTCATTACTGGATACGCAAATTGGCGCAAAGGCCACTTTGAACTCCGGGAAAAGATATTAAAATAGATTGCCACGTCGCTCGCTCCTCGCAATGACTATTAATCTTGTCATTGTGAGCAGAAAACAAAGCAACCCATTACAAATAGTTCATTTTCAGATAATTACCTCATTAAATCCCCGTCATTGCGAGCCGAAGGCGAAGCAATCCATGTTAATAATATCCAGTTCGGATTTTCAGGTCCCACCGCTCTTCGCAATGACATTAAAGCCTCAATATAAACATTATTTTTAACTAAAGACTATCAAATCAAGTCTGAAATCAAAACCTGTCTTATTTATTTATAAACAGTCTATATTAACATACAAACGGTCGTAAAGTTTTAAAATTAACGACCAGTTATTAGTTTTTAAAGTTAACAACCGTTTGTCAGTTTAAAAATTGTTCCACGTGAAACAAAACTTTATTATTTCTTATTTACAACTTACAAATAAATCATTCTATTATTCAACAAATGTTTCACATGAAACATATAAAAATAAACTAAAATTATTAAAATAAAATTCCCTTAATAGGATATAAAAGAAACAAACATTTGTTCCACGTGAAACATAATTATTTCTACAAATCAGTCTGAGATTTTTTTGATGAAACCTTATAAATAAACAAATTTTAGTTATCTCATTCTTTATCCAATACTTAATTTTATATTTACTTTTTCACAAAATCTTAAAAAGAATTATGTTTCACATGAAACATTCTAACACACCAAGTATCTCCCTGAAATCAAAACCATTTATAAAAAACAAATTATAAATAACGTTCCACGTGAAACACGTAATTGTAATTCCCACTCCCCTACCCTATACTATCTTATTTCGTATTTTCAGCTTATTGTTTCACATGAAACATAGGGAGCGACGGCCGAAGGCCGGTAAAATGCTCCAGTGGAGCATTTT
>Ga0247608_10002252_pt1 | contig 24630 bp, 21 predicted proteins | sample 176DNAGHGlowgp2_FD_193490 | JGI IMG/M metagenome (GOLD analysis project Ga0247608, IMG submission 193490) | Sheep rumen microbial communities from Palmerston North, Manawatu-Wanganui, New Zealand - 1766 DNA GHGlow gp2 | ecosystem: Host-associated > Mammals > Digestive system > Stomach > Rumen ... | reverse complement strand
TAGAAGTTGTATTATTATTTGCGACATTTTTATTAGACTTTCCAACTTCCTTACATACTCTTGAAATTTCATTCGCACCGAGGATGTAATAGTTTGGATCAGGTTCCCGACTCATACTTCAAAAAACGTGTTTGCTAGGTGGTTCATCCGCTCGGCTCAGCCTCTTGTGATAAACAAGAACTAGCAACAAATGATGGCTTACTGTCGATTTCTGTGGATAATAAAAGGGATGCCAAAGTAAAGCAGAGTGGTCTCCAAATTAGAATCATTTAGTAATAGAATTTACTACTTGGACCGTTTTGAGGCACGTATATAAAATATAGCAAGCTATGGGGCTGGGCAACCGCTGGTCTCTCATAAGACAAGATGAAATAAATGAATTATAAAGAAAAATTTACAATCCTCCAATTGCTATTTGCTTTGTTATTAATACCTCTTTATGTACCAGCTTTAATCATGTATCTGGGGGGGGTAAAAGTTTACATAGATAGTGATGTTGAGAGATTTTCTACAAGAAACTTAAGACATTTAAAGGGTCTTAAACTGCCAAACTGTTTAAGGTTGCTATTTCTTCTACATACAGATCGTTGGTTTAGAACTATTTTCTACTATCGTTTGGGGCCAATCAAAGGTAATCTTATTAAATGGATTCGACCAGGATGCAAAACATTTTTTCTTCCATATTCAACAAAAGTTGGCAAATCAATGTTCGGTGCACATCCTTTTGCTACTGATTTGAATGCTAAGAGTATAGGAGACAATTTCTCGTTTAAGAACTGTACCACAATAGGGCAAAGTGGAGGCAAAAGACCTGTAATAGGCAATAATGTATATGTAGGATCAAACGTTGTAATAATAGGTGGAATCACAATTGGGAATAACGTCGTTATCGGCGCTGGGACGGTAGTAGTAAAGGATATTCCGGATAACGCTGTTGTTGTTGGCAATCCGGCCAGAATTGTAAAATTCATAGAAGAGTCTGATAATAATCTTATATAGTAAAATACCCAATACAGAGTATTGGAATACTAATATATATATGTGGAATCGGATGCACAAGATACGAGTATTATCGATGGAAAAGAAAAAGGAAATGAATGCTTTTGCAGTAGTCTTTGTCTTTTTCTTATACAGCCTTACTACATTGCCAGGATTGTACGTTAATCAGGGTCTGCTGACGATGGGGTTAGCAGTACTGGTGTTCTTTCCAATTTTGGCAAAGAATTTGTTTTCAAGGGTAACCAAAGCTAACATGACAGCAATATGCATAGAGCTGTTTATGTTAATAGTTTTACTCCTTGAGTATTTGGTTTACGATAATTATAGTAAAGCTATTCAAGAATCTGGCATCTATTTGTTGTCTATCGGTTCAATAGGTCTATTAGTTGGGTCATTTGAGTTTGATTATAGGTATTGTTATAAGTATGGACAGATTTTAGCGTATGTCTGTTTTGTAACATCAGCACTCTTTCTGTGGTTGACCCCATATAAGTTCCTTATGTCTATGAGATTTGGATATGCTATGTTGCCTTCTGTTTTGTGGTTCCTTTTGGTGTTTATTGAAAAGAAATCACGCTTCGATTTACTATTATTCTTGGCAGGCTTGTTTACTTTAGTAGCGTGGGGATCTCGTGGAACGTTATTAGTAGTTCTAATATTCCTTCTGCTTTATTTGTTGAAAGAGCGTAAAAAGTTATTTGCCGCATTAGTAATTGTAACCATACCGCTATTAACAGTATTGCGCAATTATGTACTAGAATTACTGGATGCTATTTCAGATTTAACTCATGCAAGGAAAATAAACAAACTAATTATAATGTTGGATGACGACGAAGAAATAGATACAAGTAGTGGACGTGATGCAATTTATGACCATTGTATTGACTTGATTCAGTTAAATCCTTTTGGTAATGGTGTCGGATTCTGGACAAAAGACCCTGTTATGCATGGATTGTTTCCACATAATGTTTTCCTACATGTAGGTACCGAATTTGGGATTATAGGTATGGCTGTGCTTGTCATAGTTCTAATATACGCGATGAAAAAAATGTTTGATTTTAAAGGCTCTTTTTTTTATTTATTGGTGTTTTTCTTTTCTATTATGTTTGGTCGATTAATGGTAAGCAGCATGTATTGGGCTAGGCCGGAGTTTTGGTTCTTTATAGGTTTATTCCTTTGTAACAGAATGATGAAAAGAGAAGCCATCGTATTTTGATGAAGCGGAAAGCTATTATTTAGTATAACCTCAATATCTGTTTAGGGTATTGTCACCAAAATATTTGGACTGTTTCGGGAAGGGGTGATGGAACAATACCTTTTTCTTTGGTAGTGTGAAGTCGGCCAAGTGCTTTGCTCGGCTGGTATCACTGCCCCAGAGTGCAAAGAACTGCAAACGCGATATTCAGAAGTACTTCCATGACATTCTCAACCGTGTGGTGGTAACTGTCAAGGATGAGCTGGTCAGTATTCTGTCCCATAAGTGGGTGGCACCAGTCACGATTCCTTTGGTTTATTAAGGAATCGGCATCGTAAAGTCTTAAATGAACTTAAATAATCGCATATTTGCTAGGTGGGCAACCCGCTCGGCGCTGCCGCTTGCAACAAGCAAGAACTAGCAATAAATGATGGCTTACAAACATATTTTTTCAAAAAAACATGTTAGCGGAACTGCCTATAAAATTGGGGGTACGTTCACGTGTTGGTTTACTATACACTGGAAATTTTTATAATAATCATTCTTGTAACTTGTTGAAAAGCAGGGGTACGCTATTATGGTGGTTTACAGATGATAAATATTCAAAATAAAGCAGATTGCTGCGGGTGCAACGCTTGTGGCGATGCTTGCCCTAAGCAGGCCATTACTTTCAAGACCGACAATGAAGGCTTTTGGTATCCCGAGGTGGATATGGAGAAATGCATTGATTGCGGGCTGTGCGAGAAGGTGTGTCCGATACAGCATAAGGCAAACCATGTGGAGCGGTATTCAGACCCCAATGTCTTTGCAGCATATACCAAGGACGAGACCATCCGATTGGATTCAACATCAGGGGGAATTCATTCGATGTTGGCACAGAAGATGTACGAGAAGCATGCGTATGTGGGAGGTGCTGTCTATAATCCTGACCATACCGTTTCGCAGATAGTGGATGACAACCCGGAGCGGCTGCCGGAGATACGAAGCAGCAAATATCTGCAGAGCAATGCAGAAGGAGTGTATAAGGAGATTCGCGGCTTGCTCAAAGAGGGTAAGAATGTGTTCTTCTGCGGATGTCCGTGCCAGATACATGCACTTTATAACTTCCTCGGAAAGGAATATGATAATCTTGTGACCGCTGACTTCATCTGCCGAGGTGTCAATTCACCGAAAGTATTCTTAAAGTATATGGAGATGCTGGAGCGTCAGTTTAGCGCAAAGGCAACGGAAATCAAGTTCAAGAATAAGAAGTGGGGGTGGCATAACTTCTCGCTACGCGTGAATTTCGAGAACGGCAAGGAGTATTGTAAAGACCGCTGGCACGACCTTTTTTTCATTGGCTATTTGCAGGCTGGTAACTTTACCCGTCCTTCCTGCTACGAGTGCCATTTCAAAGGCTTCCCACAGAAAGCAGACATCACGTTGGCTGATTTCTGGGGCATAGAGAAAGTTGACCCCACGATGGATCAAGATAAGGGAACTTCGCTTGTGATGGTGAACTCGGATAAGGGACAGGCTCTGTTTGACTCTATCAAGGATAAGATAGAGTGGCGACAGTTCACGATGGATGATGCGAGAAGAGGTAATCCTGCAATGGATGGCTCACTAAAATCTACCAAACCAAACAGAGATGCATTTTTTATGGATTTAGACCAATATCCATTTGATGATGTTGCAAAAAAGCACTTTCCAATGCCATCATTTAAGAGGACATTAAAGAGCGCCTTAAGGCCATATGCTGGAGTTGCCCGTCAAATACTTTCACTTGGACTATCTCCACAGATGTGGTATACTTTTTTGAAGGTTAATTTCTTTTCAAAAAAAACAGATAGAAGGGGAAGAGCATTATTTATGAATAAGAGTAGAACAGTTGTTCAAATAGATGGTGATGCAAATTTGATGCTTAATAAATCTCTTACTACTGGCGTAAAGCAGGTTAAAAGGTCACGAATGGAAACACGAATTCTAGTAGAGAGAGGAGGTTCGTTACAGGTGGATGGAAGTTTTACTGTTTTCGCTGGTAGCTATGTAAGAGTAGCTCCTAAAGGGAGACTCATTCTACATGGTGGCTTTATAAATGAAAACGTTCAGATAACTGTAGGTGATATTGTGGAAATTGGAGATGATTTTACCTGCGGTCGTGATGTCGTGATCCGCTCATATGATGGACACACTATAGAGCAAGAGGGATATAGAATATCTGAACCCATTACAATAGGTAATCATGTTTGGGTAGGGCAGGGAACGACAATCTTGAAAGGAGTTACTATAGGAGACGGCGCAATAATAGCAGCAGGAGCACTTGTTACTAAGGACGTTCCTGCACATTGCATAGTTGGTGGTGTTCCCGCCAAAGTAATAAGAGAGAATGTAAGGTGGCATAAGTAATTTAAGAGATTCATAATGCAATTAAAAACACTGTATATAAAAGGCTTTCGTAACTTCAAGGAGGTGACGTGTAACTTTGATAAGCACAGTCTTATCATTGGAGCGAACGATGTGGGAAAGACAAACCTGATTCATGCTCTTCGCATAATTCTCGACAAGGGCATGTCGGATTATGACGTGGAGTTGAAGGATAGTGACTTCTATGCCTTCGAGGAAACTACGGAGGTGGTTATACGTGCCTATTTTGAGGATATAACAGAAGGTTGTGTGATTGGACGATTGGGCGAGTATATCAGTGATAACGGTAAGATGGTGGTGCAATATACAGCAACGCTGAAAGACGGCAAGGTGGAATACCTGTACCATATTGGACGCTCTGATAAAGAGGAAGACCTACAGCCCAAAGAGAATGCCTTCTACCGTAAATATGTCAACCTGAAATACATCAGCAGCCGCAGGGATTTCTGGGGTTACATTAACAAAACCAAGAACCTGCTGCTGACACAAGCCAAGGCAGAACGAGATACGGCAACAGAAGAAGCTGACGATGCCCTGTATGCAGATATTGAAGATAAGCTGCGCTATGTGGACGAGCATATTCCGCAGTTGTCGTATGTGAAGAACGCTACGGAGCAGATCAATACAGAGCTGAACAAACTTTCTATACACAACAGCGAGCAAAAGATAGTGTTTGACACCTCATCTACCGATATAGACCGAGTTATATCCACCGTGTCGCTTGCATCCAAGCACGAGGATAAGAATATGCTGGTAGGCGGAGAAGGGCGCATCAACCAGATATACCTCTCGCTATGGGCCTCGCAAAACCAGCAGACGGACATATCGAATGAAGTGACCATCATCTGCGTGGAAGAGCCGGAAGCCTACCTGCATCCGCACCAACAACGGGAGCTGGCGGCCTATCTTGGTAGAACGTTGGGAGGACAGGTGCTGCTGACGAGTCATTCCCCATTCATTGCCAGTGAGTTTAGTCCAAACTCTATCATCCGGCTGTATAAAGACAAAGAGACCGACAACAGTACGCAGGTGGCTTCTGATGGATGCTCTGAGGTGATAGGCAAGGGCTTTGAGGACTTTGGCTATCGGATGAGCGTCATCCCGGCAGAGGCGTTCTTTGCAGACTATGTCGTACTGGTAGAAGGCCCGTCGGAACTGACATTCTACAAAACGCTGGCCAAGGTTCTGGACATTAATTTGGACAGGTTGAATGTGTCGGTGCTGGATGTGGCAGGTGTTGGTTTTGGCACTTACATCACCATCCTTGATGCTCTGCGTATTGACTGGGCTATGAGAACGGATAACGACGTGATGAAGATACCCAAGAAGGAAGGTTACCGATATGCCGGCATTGAGCGAGGACTTAACAGAATGGAGGAAACGTTTGAACTTGATGACGCGTTGCAAAAGCGCATAGAGGTGTTGAAGCCCAAGATTCATGGCTTTGAAAAGGACAATGAGCCTGAAGAGACCAGGAAAGCTGCGGCAGAGCTGATACAGGTGTTAGATGATCATGACATCTTTATTGCCGGTGTTGACTTGGAGACCGACTTATATAACAGCAGTTTGAAGGCGGAATTGAAGTCGTTCTACGATAAGGACAATAAACTGAGCGATGACGAAATCATTGAGAAGATGAAAGAACACAAGGCCATCAACATGTACGACTTTCTGAAGAAGCACAAGGAAAAGTTGACGGCTTTGAAAGACCATAGTCTGGCATTGCCTTTACAGAGGGCGAAACAGCGGATAGAAGAACAATATGGTTCCTACTGACCCACAGAAGGCTATCATCAGGCATGACGGAAACACCGTGGTGCTGGCATCGCCTGGCAGCGGGAAAACATTCGTGCTGTCGGAGATGATAAAGAGGCAACTGGCCAAGGACGAGATGCGCCCTTATCAAGGGGTGATTGCCATCTCATATACCCGTAAAGCATCAGCCCATCTGAAACGCAAGGCACTGGGTGATGGTACGGAGGGAAAGAACTCGTTCTTCGGAACTATAGACAGTTTCTGTCTATCGCAGATTATCAACAAGTTTGGTGCTTATGTCTTTGGCCATCCTTCTACAGAAGTTTCACCTGTGGGGCTAAGTGGTTTGGAAGAAGCAAGGCGGACGGACTTTGAATGGATTGATACAGAGCATCCTGAATATGACACCATTGACGAAGCAAGATGGGACATGCTATATGCACTATTCCGCGATGGTGTTGTGCTCATCGAGGCTCTGGAGTTGATGGCACTGCGTGTCGTGAAAGAGAGTAAGGCTTGTCGGAACTATCTCAAAGCTCGTTTTACGCACGTGTTTATAGATGAATATCAGGATGCTGACACCTATACAAACGCCATTTTTGATTTATTTGTAGGGTTGGGATTGACTGGAATAGTAGTAGGCGACAAGAATCAGTCAATATTCGGATTCGCACATAAAACAAGCCAGTATTTGGAGGCTTTGAGCAGGAATACATCATTCACCGCATTTCCCCTGTTGGATAATTTCAGGTGTTCGCTGCCTATCATCAACTACTCGTCGCGTTTGTTGGATGCAGGTTATCAGGTGACGCCCACAACGGAGGATGGCGTGTATCATATCACGGTGACTGGAGGAGAAGATGATGTGGCAGAATGGCTGTCGAGGGCAGTGCCTACGGTGTGTAAAGGGATGAAGATAGATGACTACAGTCAAGTGGCAATACTTGTCAAGAAGGTAACTATGCAGTCTTTGATGAATCAGGAGCTGACCATCCCTCACCGACTGATTGAGACGACAATACTTGACAGGGATATGAATCCCCGCTCGCGACTATATGGCATGTTGTTACAGTACTATTTTGATGAGCGGATGTCGTTCTTTGAGGTGATAGACGAGTTTGAGGACTACGAGAGCCTGGCATTGGGAGAACGTAAGCGTCTGATGCAATTGAAAGAGATGATTAGAGATGTAGAAGAATACGAGATGGTGAAGAAGTTGCCGGTCTTGTTTCCTAAGGTGGCAAAAATCCTGCTCCCCCAGTATCAAGAGAGTTATGCTGTTCAGCATCTACAGACCGTGTTAGGTGACGAGAACCTGCTGAACACCTATAGGCCGCTGAAGAAGGATGAAGTGGTACTGATGACGCTACATAAGTCGAAAGGACTGGAGTTTGACGTTGTGTTTCATCTGAATATGAACGAGTGGGAGTTGCCGGGTAAACATCTGGCAGTGGAGGGCGATTTTGACAGTGCTGTCTATAATGACTATAACCAGGACTTGGACCTTCATTATGTGGGTATAACAAGGGCAAGGAAAGCCTGTTTTCTGGTGTCGAGTAGTAAACGATCCAACTCAAGAGGGCGGTTGAGCAATGCCTGTCCTTCAGAGTTTCTGGGGATGAACGGGTTGGAGAAATTAAGGAAAAATTTGTAAAAAACGATATTGATATGACAATACAAGATTTCCAAAGGTTAAGAATACCTTTGATAGGGTTTGGACCAGGCATAGCAGGTTATAGTCCAAAAATGCAGAAGAAACACATTGGTATCTGGAGGTATTATTATGGTGTTATTAACAGAGTGAAACTTCGCTTTGTTTGGAAAAATTATATTGAAGCTGTAGCTAATGCTCTTACTCTTGGCTATCGCCTCATTGACTATTCATCAGCATACGGTGACGGGAAGTTACTTCAGAAGGCTATCGCAAAGAGTGGAGTATTGCGAGAAGAATTGTTTATCACCACTCGTGTCAGTAATCGAGCCCAGAGAGAGGGGCGTGTTCGAGAGGAGTTTATGCAATTCCTTAAGAACATGAATCTGGAGTACGTGGATTTACTCCAATTCCACTGGCCCGTTACAGACTTGTATCTTGACACGTGGCGCGAGATGGAGAAGTTATATGAAGAAGGGTATGTAAAGCACCTTGGAGTTGCTAATTGTCATCAACATCATCTGGAGGAAATCTTCAAAATTTGTAAACATCGTCCTGAAGTCGGACAGTTTGAGATCCATCCGTTGTTTACCCAGAAACCATTGATACAGTATTATAAAGATAATGGCATTGTAGTTGAGGCATATACCCCTATTGCTCGTTATGATGATAGGCTTGTGAGACTGCCGATACTAAAGAAACTTGAGCAGAAGTACAATAAGACGTTTGTGCAGATTATCCTCCGTTGGCATATTCAGAATGGGGTGATTCCTCTGGTGCGTTCTATGAGTAAGGAACACCAATTAGAGAACTTCAGTATTTTTAATTTTGAACTATCATCCGAGGATATGGCTGCTATTGATGCCATCAATATTAACAGTCGTCTGCGTTACGATCCAGATAACTGTGATTTCTCAATTCTCTAATGGAAAGATATTCAGATTTACAGTTCAAGGTTTTCGACTGGCTGCGATTCCCGCTGATTGTGGGTGTGGTGTTCATACACAGTTTTGGTAAGCCTTTCGATTTCACGGCTATTGACTTTAGTCAGCTCTCCGGGATGGATTGCTATAACCTCTTTAGGGTTGGCATCTCAAAAGTTCTGACGCATGTCTGTGTACCAACGTTCTACTTGATTTCCGGATATCTGTTTTTCGTCGGATTAGAAAAATGGGACACCAATACATACCTCCGAAAGTTGAAGAAAAGATGCAAGACGTTGCTTCTTCCATTCCTTATCTGGAACACCATAGGACTTGTACTGCCATTGGTTGGAGCTTTCAGGCACGAGGGATGGATAGGAATTCAGAATTTTCTGCAAGAACACGGTTACTTGCACTTATATTGGGACAGCAGGCAGTGGAATCTTGATCGTATTAACTGGTTTGGGGGGGGGTAATTCTGCCTCAAGCCCGTATCTTGTTCCCTTGTGGTTCCTGCGTGATTTGATGGTTGTAACCGTGTGTTCGCCATTACTCTATATACTCTTCAAAAAATTGAAATCATGGGGACTACTCATACTGATGTTATGCTATATCTCAGGCGTGTTCATCAATAAACCAGGATTTTCTGCAACTGCATTCTTGTTCTTTGGCGCAGGAGCATGTTTCAGGATAAATAACATTGACGTGACAAAAATCACCAATAGGTGTTGCAAGGCGATATACTTGATGGCCGTTGTCCTATGGATAGCATGCACGATGCTGAACGGTCATGAGACAGCGGAGGGTGATCTGGTTTATCCATTCTATGTTATGATCGGTTGTATGGCTTTGTTGAATTTGGCGACATACATTGTAGATAAAGGACTCATAAGGATTCCACAACTATGTTCTAAAGGATCATTCTTTATCTATCTTCTTCATACCGTAGTAGTGATAAGTTTGGCAAAATCCATAGCATTTAAAGTTTTTGGAGCTACCAATCCTCTACTCATGGCAATAGGTTATTTGTCTGTTCCCATAATGACAGTATCTATATGTCTGTGTATATATTACATCTTAAATATATATACTCCTTCTCTCTGCAGGTTTTTGTCAGGAGGAAGATAAAATAATAAAGAATGGCTTCAATACAAAAGACAAACAGTAAAACCATCGCCAAGAACACGATGTTCTTGTACTTCCGCATGATGGTGACAATGGTGATTTCATTGTACACTTCGCGCGTGGTACTACAGGTGCTGGGTGTTGATGACTTCGGCATTTACCAGGCTGTTGGCGGTATCGTAGGTTTTCTGAGCTTCATCAACAATGCCTTAGGTACAGGCTCATCACGGTTCATAACATTTGGGCTTGGAGAGGGGAATAAAGAAAAGTTAAAGAACATTTTTTCCACAACACTAACCGGCCATGTCATCTTAGCCTTGCTCATTGTGATAGCCGCTGAAACCGTAGGCCTATGGTTCCTATGCAATAAGATGACATTTCCGCCAGATCGATTCTATGCCGCACTCTGGGTATTCCATCTATCCGTCCTGACAGCCTTTTTTACAATCACCCAGATACCTTTTAATGCTTGCATCATTGCCCATGAGAAGATGTCCGTCTATGCGTATGTCAGCATTATTGACGCGGTCTGCAAATTGCTGATAGTCTATATGCTTACTATTGGGCAAATGGACAAGTTGATTCTTTATGCAATACTTCACGCTATATTACAGCTTTCAATACTGGTGTTTTACAGAATCTATAGCCTACGGCATTTTGAAGAAGCCCATATCCGTTTTTTCATAGACAAAAAGATGCTCAGGGAAATAGGCGCATTCTCAGGGTGGAGCCTGTTCGCTAATGGCTCCATAGCGTTGAATAGTCAGGGAGTCTTAATTCTGTTGAACATGTTTTTCTCCCCTGCTGTTGTGGCCGCAAGAGCCCTTTCACTGCAAGTGAGGATGGCAGCAGGACATTTCGTCAGCAATTTTCAGATAGCTTCAAATCCGCAGATAGTGAAACTTTATGCTGCTAAAGACTATGGGGGGTCAAAAAAGTTGTTGTTACAGACGGCAAGGTTCAGTTATTATTTGATGCTTATACTTAGCCTCCCGATTTGCCTGACGGCTAATCAGCTACTTCATTTATGGTTGAGCGTTGTGCCTGAATATACTGTTGTCTTCCTACAGTTAGCCATCGTACAAAGCCTGTTCCATGTCTTCGATGTATCCTTTTACAGGGCTCTTTATGTCAAAGGGCGGCTTCGTGAGAACGCTCTCATTTCGCCGACCATAGGATTCTTTGTATTCCCAATTATTTATATTCTATTCAAGCTGGGGTATTCGCCCGTAGCTTTGTCGTGGGCATATCTACTAAACACCATGCTGTTAGGTCTTGTTGTAAAACCACTGTTGGTGATAAGGATAGTCGACTATACATGGAAAGACATTCTTTCTGTATTCAGGCCATGCCTAATAGTCACCCTGGTATCATTACCAATTCCCCTCATGACCTATTATTTTTTTCAATATTCAGACAAAGACTTACTATCCTTCTTGATAATTGTATTAGTCAGTATACTTTCTGTAGTCTTGTCATGTTGGTTTCTTGGCATCAATACATCTCAACGTAAGACATTGTTAGGCATGGTTTCGGCTAAGGTAAATAGACTGTCATAACTACTCTTTGGCAAAAATGAAAATTGGTATTCTCTCACTTGTCCTTCACACCAATTATGGTGGCATCCTTCAGTCGTACGCCCTGCAGACTGTCCTGGAGCGGTTGGGGCATGAAGTGGTGGTGCTGAACAGAAATAGGGATTTGCACAGGAGTTTTTCACAGCAAGCTCTTTTGTATATGAAATATCTTATAAGGAAGTACTTGCTAAGAAGGAACACAACATTTAAGACCGCCAGACAGCAGAACAAGGAGCGGTATGAAAGTGAAGTCAACACACGTGCATTCATTGACAAGTATATCCATACACGAACGGTGACGGGTGTCACTGCTGACACTTTCAGCGATATGGATGCCGTGATAGTTGGCAGCGACCAGGTGTGGCGACCGCGCTATTTTAAGAAACAGTGGAAGTCGGGCATTGAGAATGCTTTCCTGTCGTTTCTTGGTGATGCTGGTAAAAAGCGAATAGCGTATGCAGCATCATTTGGAACTGACGAATGGGAATACACAGATGAAGAAACTGCTCGGTGTGCAGAACTTATACAGAAGTTTGATGCCGTGAGCGTACGTGAGGCCTCCGCTGTCGGGCTATGCCGTGAGAGGTTGGGCTATGGCAGTGCACAGCATGTGCTCGACCCCACGCTGCTGCTGTCGAAAGACGATTACCAGCGTTTGGTGGCGAATGCCGACGCGACCAAGAGCAAGGGCAGCCTGATGAGCTATATTCTGGATGAAACTGTAGAGAAACAACATTTGGTGGAGCAGATAGCCAGTGAGCGAGTCTTAACTCCTTTCTACACAAAAGTTCCCAAAGGCTGTGTGGTGCCCCCCGTGGAGCAGTGGCTGCGCGGCTTCATGGATGCCGAGTTCGTGGTGACCGACTCCTTCCATGCCTGTGTGTTCAGCATCATCTTCGGCAAGCCATTCGTGGTGGTGGGCAACCAGAAACGGGGCATGTCACGTTTTGATTCGCTATTGTCCATGTTCGGGTTGGAGTCACATCTCATTAGCTCATCTGCAGAATATAATCCCAGAGAGTCATACGCTATTAGTGCAGATGTATACGGCATTTTGGAGAGCAAGCGTAAAGACTCTGTAAGCTTCCTTGAGGAATCTCTACAGAGACGCAATAATTAAAAAACTTTACTGAATATTTGGCAGTTTGCCAATAAATATGTATTTTTGCAGCACTAATTGGAGTAGGTATGGACAATAGTCACCAAATAACAGCCCAGGAACCAATGGCATCATACGGAACGAACTCGTATTCTGACGTGATGATGATGCTTTACTCTATGCCTATCACCTCAGAGGTGAAGGAGCGGGTGACTCATCGGCTCGTTTTGGAAATGAAGGGCAAGAACCTTTCACAAACCATCAGCCGCATCAACTATCTGGCCGCCTTGCGTGACGACTGGGATGGCTTTGGAGCATCTCGTATCCTTCCACAGGTGATTTCCAACATACGTTCCGTCGTTCTTATCTCGGAGGATGCCGACTGGCATGACTGGACTATCTCGCCTAATACCAACGGAACGTTGTTCCTGCAATCCACAAAGCGCATATGTAGTCTAAGTTTAGGTACGCATGAGTATTCTTTCTTTTCCAAGGAAAAGAACGGTCGGAGAGGAGAAAGCCACCTACCCTTTAGTGCAGAGGCATTCCTTGCCCAAATGCGCCTGCTCAATCATCAGGAAGTGATGGCATGAGTAACAGTCAGTCCTTTGTGTCCAACGAGGAATCTATCGCCCGCATACTTCACAATGCATGGGTTGTAGATGGTCGGCTTCAATTAGCTGCATTCACGCTTCGTCCTCGTGAGACATACATCTCCGTTAATCGTCCGTCCCTATACAGTTTTCTATCTGATGTCTCTGTGTTTGTGCAAAGTCATGTCGACTATCAGTATTCCGGTTCATCCTGCCTTTGTGCCATGCTTAAGGTTGGTGATGTAAGGAATATCAATGTGGTTTACGACAACCAGCCACTTTGTATAGATGTGGAGGTAGAGCCGAGAGCACAGCATACAGCTTCTCATGCCGGTATTTTCAGTCGTATAGGAGGAGTTAATATCAAAGCGGGACAAACACTGCCGGCCGAGATGTTGCCGTTAGGTTTGTCAGCAGACGATGTGCTCATGGAAATCGGTTGGGAACTGATAGCCATATCATCAGTTGAGGAGAAAATATTGCAAGACACATAATTGAAGTAAGTATGGACCTGGTAGACATTTCAAGCATCGAAGAATGCCAGTTTTAAATAATATCTTTTGCCGGTAATGGCTTAACAAAAATTTTTGACCTCATTTTTGGTTACTCCCAGCAGGAGTGACCCTCTTCCTTTTCTTCTTATTCTATTCACCTTATGAATAATCCGCTAATATCTATAATAATTCCTGTTTATAATGGGGAGAAATATATTGAGAAATGTATATCAAGTTTGACAAGTCAAACATTCAGCAATATCGAAATTATTGTTGTAAATGATGGCAGCACAGACAATACGTTATCAATAATCCGTAACTTCCAGGGGCACGATGCCCGTATAATAGTCATTGATAAGGAGAATGAAGGTGTAAGCATCGCACGGAACAAGGCTTTAGAAATAGCGAAGGGAGAGTGGATCGCGTTTTCTGATGCAGACGATTATTATTATCTGAATGGCATTGCATTGTTGTTTGATGTTGCCAAAAAGACAGGCTGCAAAATAGTCCTCGGAAACAGTGAGAGAATATGGAAAAATGGCCAAAAGAGCCAGCGTTATCCCAATTTCAAAGATTACACCATACTTTATGATTATCCAAAAGGATCACACGAAATGTGGGGGGACTTGTTTCATGCTTCTCTATTTGATACTAAGGAGTATTCCTTTGAGCCTGGGTTGGCCTATTTGGAAGACAGATTGCTCATGGCAAAGCTACTGTCAAAGGAAGGGTATTATGCGGCATGTGCAAAACCTGTGTATGCACATGTGAAAAACGACGACTCGGTACTTGAAAGTAAGAATGGGCTTAGAATGGCAAGACACTGTTTCTGGGCTGCCAGTCTAATGGTAGAATATGCTAAAAAAGCTCGTAAGTTTACTGTTGAGATACACAATGACGCAGAACAGGCGAAAACCAGAGGATTTGTATATTTCTTTAAACAAAAAAATGCACCTTTGCGTGAACTGAAAAACGTTTATCAGAGCTATTTTGGCGATTCAGATAATTTCTACAGATATATATTGCATATCCAAGTTAATAAATGGGTAGGCAGCATAAAAAGACAGTTGAAATCAATATTTAGTTAGCCAAACATTCATATCCGATGTTAAAGTCGAAATTGAAGAAATTATTGTCTTTCCTGCTTCACGGCAATCCAAGACCTGTTTATGCAAGAATAACATGTTTGGAGCCTTCAAAGAAGCTAAAAGGAAAGAAAATAGTAGTAACTGGAGGTGGCTCTGGGTTGGGCTTTGCCATGGCAAAACGCTTTGTGGGAGAGGGAGCCGAAGTGTTAATCTCTGGAAGAAATATGGAAAAACTGTCCAAAGCCGCGACTGATATAGGCTGCAAATATTTGCAAATGGATATTCAAGACACTTCTAAGTACAGTTCTTTTATAGAAAAGGCAGACAATCTCCTTGGGGGCATCAATTGTTTGGTAAATAATGCAGGGATATCTCTTCATGAAAAGACATTCTTTGATGTTACGGAAGATTCATTTCGACAGCAGGTTGACACTAACCTTATTGGCGCATTCTTTCTGACACAACATTTCGTGGAATACTTACAGAACAAGCAAACAGGAGGTAATATATTGGTTATTTCTTCGGAAACAGGAATCACATCGGATATACGCCCATATGGTTATACAAAGGCTGCATTAAATAGTATGGTAGAAGGAATTGCTTATATGCTTGCCAAACAGAATATCAGAATAAATGCAATAGCACCAGGTGTTACTGCTTCCAAAATGACAGGTCGCGACCCCAATGGAGATATATCATCTAAACCTAATATGCTCGGTCGTGTGTACTTGCCTGAAGAAATTGCCGAGGTTGCCAGCTTTCTGTTGTCTGATGCTTCATCTTGTCTAACTGGGCAGATTCTAGTTTGTAATAATGGTAAAACAATTAACGCAAGAGTAAAATGAAGAAATATTCCAATGACAAGAACGCGCAGATACTATTGTCCCTGTTAAAGGCACACAACATCAGGAAGGTCATAGCATCGCCAGGCACCACAAATATCGCCATCGTTGGCAGTATGCAGCATGACGAATACTTTGAGATGTATTCATCGGTCGACGAGCGCAGTGCCTGCTATATGGCCTGTGGCCTGGCTGCTGAGAGCGGAGAGCCTGTTGCTATAGTATGTACCGAAGCAACAGCATCCCGTAACTATTTCCCAGGTCTTACGGAAGCACATTATCGTAAGCTACCTATATTAGTTATTGCAGGCTCGCATGGGGAATACACGACAGGTCATCTGCATTCGCAGGTAATTGACAGGTCTCAGTCTCCTAAAGATACTGTCCGGTACAGCGCGTTCGTTAATAAAATCGGAAACGAGAAGGACGAACTGCATAATATCACAATAATCAATAAAGCTATGATAGAACTGAAACGGCATGGTGGAGGTCCTGTACTTATTAATATCGTTGCATCACCGCGTGGCTTTGACACAGAGACACTGCCACAGGTGAAATCTATCAAATACTATCATCAAGAGGCATCATTCCCTGACCTACATGCAGGGAGTGTAGTCATATTTGTAGGAGCGCATATCCGTATGTCTGAAGAGTTGTCACAGGCCATAGACAAGTTCTGTTCCATACACGATGCTGTTGTATTCTGTGACCATACGAGTGGCTATAGCGGGACATATAAGGTAAACTATGCCCTGGTGTCCTCGCAGATGGAATACAGAAGCAAGCTGACTTCACCCAATCTGTTAATACATATCGGGGAGGTCTCTGGAGATACCTATACGACTCATGCTTTAAAGCCTAAAAAGGTGTGGCGCGTAAGCGAAGACGGAGAGATAAGAGACTTGTTCCATTCATTGGATAGCGTGTTTGAGGTGGACGAACTGTCTTTCTTTAGACACTATGCTATTGGAGAGGGGAATAAGACTTCCTATCTGGAAAAATGTAAGGCAGAGTATCAGGAATGCCTAACCGCTTTTCCTGAGTTGCATTTCGGCAATATTTATGTAGCCCAGCGTCTTTCGTCCTGTTTGCCGGCTAATTCTGTGATTCATTTCGGCATCTTCAATTCCTTGCGTTCCTGGAATTTCTTCGAATTGGATACTTCTATACAAAGCTGTTGTAACGTAGGGGGATTTGGAATAGACGGCGCACTATCCACACTGATAGGTGCTTCTCTGACAAATTCCAAGAGACTCCATTTCCTAGCTGTTGGCGACTTGGCTTTCTTCTATGACCTGAACTCATTAGGCAACAGGCATATTGGCAACAATATCAGAATACTGCTGGTAAATAACGGCCGAGGGTTTGAGTTCAGAAAGAAAGACCATGCAGGCTATCTGTTTGGCGAATCGGCAGACTTATATATCGCTGCTGGCGGTCATTTCGGCAACAAGTCAAAATCATTGGTAAAGGATTTTACGGAGAACCTAGGCTTTGAATATCTCACGGCATCAACCAAGGAAGAGTTTGAGACTGTATGCACCCGCTTTGTAACTAAAGATATGACTGACAAACCAATGGTTTTTGAGATATTCCCAGAAACGGATGACGAGATAGGTAATCTGGATGCAGTGCGCCATATAAAGGGTATAAATATCCCGATGATGGAAAGAATGGCAGATGTGGCAAAATCAGGTGTTAAGGCACTTCTCAAGAAAGTTCAGTAGAGTTTATTTGCATTCTGCTAATTGACAATTCCAGCGTATAAAAAGAGCATTAAAAAGACAAAATAGCAAAGGTATAGAATGAAAATCGGAATAGTAACATATCATCGCACATTAAACTATGGCGCAGTTATGCAGTCCCTTGCCACCCGCTTCGTTCTTGAAGAAATGGGGCATGAGGCGTATTATGTGGACTACTGGCCAGACTATCATCGGGAGATGTATGCCTTATTTCCTAAGACTAAGTTCTCAAAACTAAATTGGTTACAGAAAGCAAAATTTTTGCTTTTGTTGGGAAGAAATTATAAATCCCAAAAAAGGCGTATCGAAAACTTCGATAAATTCTTCCAGACGCACATCTACCCCTATTGCCGTTCAATGGATGAATCCTTCGATGTCGTAATCTATGGCAGCGACCAAATATGGCGTAAACAAAAGGCCTTAGGAACATACAATCCTGTATATTTTGGTGACAACACAATAAAGACAAGACACAATGTTTCCTATGCCGCAAGTATGGGCATCTTTCCAGACAATGATGCTGATAAGACGAAGGTAAAAGAACTGGTTTCACATTTAGAGAGAATATCGGTTCGTGAGGAAGGACTCAGGCATTTGTTACAGTCATTAGGATATAATGATGTGTCCTTGTCACTCGATCCAACACTATTATTAAGTTCAGAAAAGTGGGATGAATTTCTTCCAACGGAACCATATAAGGGCAAGAGGTATGTACTGGTATATCTTTTAGGTACTATAACCTTTGATTTGAAAGAAGTCAGAAAGTTTGCAGACGACAGAAGGCTGGAAATGAAAGTACTTCGTGGATATGCCACGACAAAAGAATCAGAATCGAATATAACGAGTGCAGGTCCTTACGAATTTATTCGGCTCATTAAAAATGCAGACTATGTGTTTACAGCTTCATTTCACGGTTTGGCTTTTTCCATTATTTATGGTCGGCAATTCTTCGCCTCGTATAAAAAAAATTCGGAGAGAGCAAGCTCTTTGCTCAATCTGTTAGGCTTGTCTGACAGGCTTTTACCTGTAAACTGTGAAATACCGCGAGACCCTTCAGACATAGACTATGAAGAAGTAAGAAATAAGCTTCATGTCAAAAGAGACGAATCGTTGAATTATCTCTTAGAAATATCCAGAATCGGAGGTGCCGAAGATTAAAGCCCAGACTCGCGAGATGTGGGAGTACAAGGGAATTTGAACTGCAATAGCAAGTTAAATAATAGACAGGGCTTATTAACTTCATAGCCATTGACGGGATTTTTTTTCAAGATGGCTCAGTTGATAAGACCAGAACAAAGGTCGCGTTATTGTTCTGTGTAAAAGAATATTAATAAGGCTATAAAGGTCATGCAAGAAATCTTCTATTTGTTAGGTATGAAATAATGTTAATGGAGTAAATTGAAAAAATGAATTTAGCAAATATTCTATTCAAGTTTTCACTAAAGTTTAAGAGAGTTGTTCAGAGTTTGTATTTCTGTTGTATTCAGAAACCTATTTGGAAGTTGAGTTATAATTCAGGTTCAAATTCATTTGTCTGTGATGGAAAGTTGAGAAATTGTCGGATTCATATTTCAGGACATGGACATAAAATTAAGATAATGCGGGGGGTGATTATGAATGATGTTCTTATAGAAGTTTCTGGCAATGGTCATTCCTTGTTTATCGGTGAAAATGCAAGGTTTGGCTATGGTGGAAGAATCCGAATTGAGGATAATAATAATACCGTCAAATTATTAGAAGGAAGCCATTTCGTAAATGTCTTTTTCTCCATTGCAGATAATGATAATAGTATAATGGTAGGCAAAGACTGTTTGTTCTCAGCTCAGGTTATTATCAGGGCTAGTGATGGGCATTCTATTTTAGACGAAGAAAACAAAAGATGTAATCATGGCCAACCTGTTATAATTGGAGATAGAGTATGGATTGGCTATGGTGTGACGGTGCTAAAAGGATCAAATATTGGAAATGATTCAATAGTAGGTACATTGTCACTTCTTCCAGGCAAGTGTTATCCTAACCATTCAATAATAGGTGGTAATCCTGGAAAAACATTAAAACAAGGATATCACTGGTGTTACAATAGAATATCAGATACAGAATGTTAAGCAATAAGAAGTATTCTATTATTATTCCTCATCATAATACGCAGGTTTTGCTTGAGCGGTTGATTGACTCTATTCCCCGGCGAGAGGATATTGAGATCATTGTGGTGGACGACAACAGTGATGAAGGCGAAAAGCCTAATATCATTCGCAGTGATGTCAGGACTATCTATATAGATAATGAGCATACGAAGGGTGCGGGACGTGCCCGAAATATCGGCATGGATGCTGCCACTGGCAAATGGATTTTGTTTGCGGATGCGGATGATATTTTTGACAGTCAGGTTCTTGGTAATGCTATGGATGTTCATGCTGAGGATGAGATTGATGTAATCGTGTTTCCCATTAAGGTCGTTAAATCAGATACGCTTGAAGAAGGTCCATGGCGTGACCAGTGGTTTAATTCCGTGTTCTATAGCAACCGGACACCTCAGCAAAAACTTTTAGCCACAGCTGCTTGTTGGAGTAAATTTATAAGAAGAGAAATGTTAGTGCGACATCGCATCCGTTTTGAAGAAATAAGGTATTCTAATGATCAATGGTTTAGTGCAAATGTTGCAATCAGTGCAACCAAAGTTGTCTATGATGAGAACCATCGTATATATACACTGACCTATACAGACAATTCTCTCACTCGTAATCGTGGAATAGAAGCCTTTGAATGTCGGTTTGGTGCGGAACTCAGGATGTGGAAGTTGCTGTTAAGTCATGAATTGATTACTGAAAGAAATACATATCCACGTTTTCTTTCGTGGGCTTCTTCTTTTGGAGTACACAAAGTTATAGATACGTATCAGATTTTAGTGAATGCTAATATCCCAAATACAACACTCTCTTCTAAATTCAGAAATAGGAAGATTACTGTGTTGCTTTTCATCATCAAATCTTTCCTTGTTAAGATTAAGCTGTTATGAATTTTGTTGTTATATTTGCAGGTGGAACAGGTCGCAGGATGCATACGACATCGCGGCCAAAGCAATTCCTTGAGTATCGGGGGAAGCCTATCATCATCTACACACTGGAGCTGTTCGATAATCATCCGATGATTGACGGGATTGTTGTGGCATGTGTGGAAGAGTGGATTCCTTTTTTGGAAAAGATGCTCAAGAAGTTTGAGATCAATAAGGTGAAGACTATTGTTTCTGGTGGTGAGACGGGGCAAGAGTCTATCTATAAAGGTCTCGTTGCAGCCAAAGGGCTTTCTGTGGACGAAGAAAGCATTGTGCTAATACATGATGGCGTACGTCCGTTGATTACGGAGCAAACTATTACAGACAATATCAAGATGGTGAAAGAAGTGGGAAGCTGCATCACTTGTATCCCTGCTACAGAAACATTCATTGTAACGCAGTCAGACGGTGGCCTAGAGATTCCAACACGCGACAACTCGCTGATAGCCCGTGCGCCTCAGAGCTTTTATCTGAAGGATATATTGGCTGCTCATGAAAAGGCAAGAGCAGAAGGACGTAATGACTTCATCGATTCCTGCTCGATGATGCATCACTATGGTCATCGACTTGGACGTGTGATTGGCCCGATGGAGAATATTAAGATAACGACTCCCACCGATTACTTTATCTTTAAAGCAATGGTGGAGGTGCATGAAAACCAACAGATATTCGGATTCTGATGAAAGACAGGTTTCTACTTACAGGCGCTACAGGGCTTATCGGCTCCGCGCTGTTGAGACGCTTGGTTTCAGAAGGCAATCGTGTGACTTGTCCAGTAAGGAACATTGAAAAGGCAAAAGGTCTTTTTGATGAGGATTTATTTAATAAGGTACAATGGATAGAGACACCTCTTGAAACATATCTTCAGCACATAGATGAAGATATTGACTATATTATCCATTGCGCTAGTCCGACGGCATCAAAGTATTTTGTTAGTAATCCTGTAGAAACCCTGTCGTTTAATATTACCACGACGACGGCGATTATGGAATATGCAAAGATGCATAGTGTAAAAGGTGTTTTGTTCCTTTCTTCGCTTGAGTCGTATGGTACGGTTACAGAGGGTGACATGGTGATAGGTGAAGACTATCAGGGATATGTAAATCCGTTGGAGGTGAGAAGTTCATATAATATAGCCAAGAGGACGTGTGAGTGTATATGTCACGCTTATTCGCAGGAGTATAATGTGCAAGTAAAAATTGTGCGACTGACACAGATAATATCTTCACATGTTGCACAAGACGATATGAGAGTTTATGCGCAATTTGCAAGGAGTGCAGCAAGGGGTGAAGATATTGTCTTGCATACAGAAGGAACATCTGCCAGACAATACCTGTATATTGACGATGCTGTGGAAGCCCTTATCACCGTCCTTCAGAAAGGCCGCTCAGGCGAAGCTTATAATGTAGCCAATGAGGCTACCTATATCTCTATCAAGGATATGGCAGAGTTCGTACAGAGGAATTTCAATCCAGAGCATAAGGTGGTGATACAGAAGCGTGACGACATGGGATATGCTCCTGTAACCAAGTTGCGCCTAAGCACGCAGAAGTTAAGGGATCTGGGATGGAAGCCACGATATGGGCTGTATGAGATGTATGAAAGGCTGGTTAAATATTTATATATTTGATAATAGATTATGAGTATTAAGAAGACTATTGATTTGGCATTGAAGCTTGTTGGATATTGTTCACAATACATTATAAAATATGTACCAAGGGACAAACGTAAATGGGCTTATGGATGTAAGGGTGGTCTCCGAGACAATCCCAAGTTTTTCTTCTATTGGACGAATGAGAACCATCCTGAGATACGTGCAATCTGGTTTGCCCAAAGTAAGGCAGAGCGTAATCTTATCCGTAGTCATGGAATGGAATCCTGTATGCAATATTCCTTAAAAGGACTATATCACGCATTGACTGCCAAGGTTTATGTAACTTCTCATACTGTAGAACATGTAAATCACTATTTCTCTGCAGGAGCCTTCTTCTTAAATTTATGGCATGGTTCAAGCGTGAAACGCGTCAGATGGCAAGCACCAGAGTTCTTTTGTCGGAGATATCATCTAAAAAGCAAGGAGGAAATGAGAACGAATTTCTGGTTTAAAATAGATACATATTGTTTGATGTTTCGAAAACCAGATCTGTGTCTTACTCCGTCAACTGTTCAAAAACATGATTTTTTTGCAGAAATGCTGGATATCCCGGAAAACCGTTGTATTGTGGGTGTTTTCCCTCGAAGCAGACTATTGATAGAAGGAAAAGAGGCGGCGTTGGATTTTATAAAGAAATACGAATCTCAAGAAACCTTGAATTTCCTAAAAAAGATAGAGAAGTATAAAAAGAGATATGTGTATATGCCAACTTGGCGGAATGATGGGACTGATTTCGTAACAAAAGCACAGTTTGACTGGGATAAACTCAATAGTGCATTAGCAAAAGACAATGCGATTTTCATTTTGAAATTGCATCCATCAACAGTTATGGATATGAGTTTTATTTCATCCTATTCAAACATTTACAATTATCCATCAACAACAGATATTTATACTGTTTTACCTTTTATGGATTGTCTTATAACAGACTATTCTTCTATTTACACGGATTTTCTAACAATGAATAAGGAAATAATTCTGTTTGTATATGATTATGAAGAATATATGAAAGGCAGCTTTAAACTCTCCGAATATGATAAATATTATGTAGGCAAACGTGCCTACAATTTTGCTCAGTTGTTGCAAATAATTGAGAGTGGTGAGGACTGTCACGTGCCACAGGATAAATATCATGAGTTGATGGAGTTCTTCTGGGACAATAATCGGCACCAGATAGATATTGTGGAAGAGGTGAAAAAGCGTATTGGTTTATGATGCTTTTGAGACTTGTTATGGTGATTGGGCCGTTACTGGCTATATATAGTAAGGCGCAAGGGCAAGAGCCGAGGCAGGATTCTATACAGTCGTTATTTACGTCCTTTGCCAGAGATGGCATGGCGGCTCAGAGTGCTGCTGCGTATGGTGATTATCTGGTCTTAGTGTCCAATCATGTGGCTAAAGTGGGCCTTTATAACTTGAAGAAGAAAAAGATGGCATGTGTTAGGAAATTGACACCAAAGATAGAGTTCCGAGGGAAAACAGATATTTTCCATGCCAACAACAGTTCGTTTGGTGTGAGCAAATATGCAGAGACCGACTATTTCCCCCTGCTGTATGTGTCCCATCGGGAGAACATAGAGAAGAGAGGGGTGCTGGAGGTTTATAGGATTGAGCCTTACAGAAGAAACGAGAGCAGCGCAGGCTACGACAGCATAGACGTGAGCCTGGTACAGACGGTCTATTATCCTCCTATGACTGATGAGAATGCACTGGGCAGTCCTTGGACGGCTATTGACAAGGAAGGGAACTATATGTACACCTATTCACGCAACAACCGGAGCAAATCGCCCAACAGAGGTGTCTGCAGGATTTCCAAATTCAGGATTCCAGAAATAGAAAGAGGAGATAAGGTCTACCTTAACGAAGACGACATCATCGATTCGTATGAGGTCGACTACAAAGCTCCGCTTTCGCAAGGTGCCTGCATCCATCATGGTATGCTGTATATAGCCCAAGGTGTTTCTCCAAAGAAGAACCTTTGGCTACGAGTGGTCGATTTGGAAAAGAGGCGGCTTGTGAGGTCTTACGACCTGAAAGCGGCCGGCTTCCCAGTAGAGCCAGAGGGATGCTTTGTGTATAAGGACAAACTGATACTTGCTACTGCAAGTAAAATGATCTTTAAGGTCAATATTCCATTAGCGCAGTGAAACGAGTTATTACATACGGCACTTATGACCTGCTGCACCAAGGACACATTAATCTCCTGCGACGGGCTAAGGCACTTGGTGACTATCTGATAGTGGGTGTCACCAATGATAATTTTGACCGCGAGCGGGGCAAGCTCAATGTGCGCAATAACGTGCTGGAGCGCGTCGAGGCTGTCAAGGCTACTGGTCTGGCTGACAAAATCATCATCGAGGATTATGTGGGACAGAAGATAGACGACATACAGAAATACGATGTCGATATCTTTGCCATTGGCTCTGACTGGG
>Ga0247608_10002250_pt1 | contig 24659 bp, 15 predicted proteins | sample 176DNAGHGlowgp2_FD_193490 | JGI IMG/M metagenome (GOLD analysis project Ga0247608, IMG submission 193490) | Sheep rumen microbial communities from Palmerston North, Manawatu-Wanganui, New Zealand - 1766 DNA GHGlow gp2 | ecosystem: Host-associated > Mammals > Digestive system > Stomach > Rumen ... | reverse complement strand
CAGCCGGGGTCAATTCGATGTATTTCTTCAGTTCTTCGAGGGTTTCCACTCTGTTGCGGACTTGCCATCTCCAATCGTTCCATTCAGCGTCGGTAACGTTGGGAAAAAGTTCTTTTCTTCTGCTTGCCATATTGATTTTATTTGATTTTATCTGAAAAATTTCGGAGGCGCAAAAGTACAAAAATATTCATCACCTTGGGCGATTTTTAGCTTTTCGCTTTTAATCTCCACATTCAGGTCTTAAAAAGTGGTGTACAGACACGGGATGTCGCCCTCCGTACGGTGCATCAGCAACAGCAGCACCAACGTGAAGACCACTACGACGACAAACACTTTAACGATTCTCCTTTTCCAAAACATACGCTCTGATTTTCTGATAAATACGATACGCACCATAGCTCGTGTGGTGTTGCCAGTCGGCGAAAACACCCGGTTCCGATGAGAGGTCCGTGCAGTCGACATATTCCGCGCCCTCCTCGTCCAAGACTTTCAGCATATCTGCCGAAACCTGCTGTATCTTAGGAAGTTCCTGCGGATGAATCTTGCGATACGCGATTTCATTGTAAGGTCCGGCCACGAAGACGATGTCCACGCCCCGTTCCTTGCAGAGGCGAATCATCGTGCGCAACTCATCGGTCCGGTAGGACGATTCGGAATGCGGCCACAGCGTATAGGAATGCACGTCGAAGGAGGCGCCCACGTTTAATTCATAGTTGTAACGGCTGCTGTCGGGACGGGCGCAGCTGGACGGGAGCCGGGAAACCCTGGCCGAGTCAAGCCATGTCAACGTCTCGCTGAACTTGGCGGGGTTCAGCGTGAAAACAAAATCCTGCGCATACTTGCGGCGAAAACGGTCCGTATGGCAGGCCAGCCACTCCCTCACCCTGATGCCCCACGACATCTTCGGCTGGTTGGCTTCTATTATGTTGTCAACATCCTGATTCACAGGATGATTAACTTCACGAAAGATCGCCGACGACACATATCTCGGGAAGTAGTCCACATTGCTGTAGGCGAGCTTCCCGCAGCCGTAGGAGGGATTGAGGAAGAAAAGGATTTTAAGTCCCTTGACATTTGCATTGCTCTGGATCAGCGGGAAATAGGTGCAAGAAGTGCGGCCCGCGCCCGCGATGACGGAAAAACCGCACCGCAGCGACGTGTCGGCGTTCAGGAAGTCATAGTAGTTGCCCTTGGGACGGGCATTCGACTCTGATGTGCCCAACACCAGCCAACCGTTGTTACGTCTCACGCTCTGTAACAGCAAATCCGTGTATAGCGGGTTATTGTCGCGAAGTTCCTGATGCCTGATGGTGTAGAGCTGTCCGTCCCACTCCGGGCACTCCGGAGCCCGGAACGTAGGGATGAGCGACCCTACCATCAGCCAAAAGGCGACAGCAGCCACCGCCAACACCCCTATGCGGGCCAGAAACCTCAACTTGTAAACTTCTTTCATCAGAACAGCATCTTAAACATTATCAACAATTTATCAACGGGATAGTTGAAGAGCACCCAACCGACAGTCACAAAGAGAAACGTAAGAGCCGTGGAGGAGACTTTCCGTGCCAACGTAGGTGTTTCCGGAGTTCTGTTGTATGCAAACAGCTTATAGACAGAGAGTCCCAAACCATGCCATAGCCCCCACAACACGAAATTAAGGGTGCTGCCGTGCCAGAGGCCGCAAACGGTAAAGGTGACCATATAGGCCGAAACGGAGACCACCATCCGGTACTTCTGCAGCGGCGTGCGGTTCAGCAGCGCGATGACCGGCTTGAAGACGTAAATCCTTAAAAAAGTGGAGAATGTAATATGCCAGCGTTTCCAAAATTCGGAAATGTCAGCCGAAAGATAAGGATGGTTGAAGTTCTCTGGCACACGCACGCCCAGCATCCCGCCCATCCCGATGGCGATGTCGCAGTAGCCGGAAAAGTCGATGTAAATGTAGAACGAATAGAGCAGAGCAGCGCAGCAGACGGCGCCCCACGGTCCGAGTGCCGGAACAAGCGTTTGAAAGTCAACGGCATACGGTTTTATCAGTGGGACGACGAGTAGTGTCTTGACCGCGCCGTAGAAGATGCGGCCCACACCGGCGAGCATACGTCGGGCGTGGAGGCGCACGTGTGTATGCGACATCCAGTAGTCGAAGTTGTTGAGCGTGTCGATGGGACCCGCCATGAACGTGGGGAAGAAGAAGAGGTAGTTGATGTAGGTCAAGGGATTGCGGGCACGGAGCGTCCCGCGATAGCTCTCCACCAACCAGTGGATTATACGGAATAAGATATACGACAGTCCCACCTTCTCGACCGAGAGGAAGTGTTTGCCGATCGTGTTTGTCCACCAGTCGCCGAGCCACGACTGCACAAGCGGATAGTTGCGGACGGAATAGAGAGTCAGCAACAGCGCGAGTATCCCGGCGAGCAGCACCCCCGACCGCCGCTTTTGCAGGAGCAGTCCTGCGCCATAGGCCACAATCGCGATGACAAAGAGCAGGAATAGGGATTTCTGAGAGACTATATGTGTCAGTATCAAGATGTTGCCACCAAGTAGCAGGAGATGGTCAAGCCACTCTTTCCGGAACATGCAACGGAACCCCGCGAACAGCAGAGTGAAAAGCAGTGCGTCGAAAAAGAGTGCATAATCGGTGAATAACATCGGATGGCGGTTCTGAAAAACGGCGGCAAAGGTACGAAAATTCGAGTGTAAGATTACTGGTATCTTCTTTGAAAAATATTGTACTTTTGCACATCTTTATCAAACAGCAATAAAACCTATCATTATGAGAAAAATATACTTATTCGGAATCTTTCTTTTGGCCTGTTTCCTGCCCTTGCAGGGATTGGCTACCCAAGACTATCCGTCATTCGAAATCACCCCTGAAAACGCCCTGTTTATGGGTTACGTCGAAATCGGAAAGAGCGGAAGCACAAGTTTTGAGGTCACCTGCATTGACTACACAGGGCCCGCATACGCCACGGTCGGGGCACCGTTCTCCGTCTCGTTGGACGGGGTGAATTTCACGGACACGGTTCACTTCAACTCCCCGGGCACCACGATATATATCCGCTTCACCCCGATAAACGAGGGTTATGTGTACAGCGCTTTCAAACTCGAGGCACCGGGAGTCATGGACAAGACCGCTTACGCCAGCGGTCACGGCATCACTTGCAATCACTCAATCCCCTATTCTTTCAACTTCAATGAATCCCAAGCCGACTGCTGGTCTATTGTGGATGCCAACAACGACGGCACCTATTTCCATATTGCCACAACCAGCTATTTTGCTTATTACTCCTATAACAGCACCAATCCTGCGGATGACTGGCTAATATCCCCTGATTTCCAACTGGACGGAAATCAGATCGGACATATTGATTACCGGGCGGGGAACTCCTCCTATTATGAACGTTTTCAAGTGTTTGCCTTAGGTGACGACACTATTCCCTTAAGTCCGGTGATTGAGACGAATATCATAGCGTTACAGACCCTCTACTTTGATTTGTCCTCTTTGAACGGGACCTACCGGATTGGCATCCATTGTATCTCCGATGCCAATCTGTACAAGCTGACAATCAGCAATTTCTGCATCGTAAACAACAATCCGCAGGTCATTCTCAATCCATACTCCATATCATTTCCCGCCACGGCACCCACGTCTTCCAGTTCCGCAAAAATCGGCACAGTCACCTCATTAGGGACAGCCGGCACTCTTGTCACCCTGTCCGTCCCGGCTCCTTTCGAGCTCTCTTCGGACGGCACCACCTACAGCAACCAGCTATCACTGATGAGAGGAGGGGGGAACATCGAAACAGACACTTTCTATATCCGACTCTCACCGATATTATACGAAAACGACCTTGTCGAGGGCGTGTTGACCGCCAGCTATGCCGGGGTGCAAGACAGCATCCACCTATCCGGCACCGTCATCAACTGTGAAAACAACGTTCCCTACACCTACTCATTCAACGACAACAGGAATGCTTGCTGGACCGTGTTGAATGCCAACAATGACAACAAAACGTTCCAGTTCAGCTCCGGCCTTTCATACGTAGCCTACAACTACAACTCTTCACTTCCCGCCGACGACTGGCTGATTTCACCCCTCTTCGAATTTGACGGAAACCAATACGGTTATTTCAAATACACCACCTCCAGTAATTACAACGAGCGGTTTCAGGTGTTCGCGTTAGGAGCTGACACCATCCCGCTGACTCCGGTAGTGGACACTGCCTCCGATTCCTGGACCAAGCACCTGTTGGATCTCACAGTGTTGAACGGGGCCTACAAAATCGGTATTCACTGTACATCGGATCCTGACATGTACTATTTGAGAATCACTGACTTCAACATTCTGCCCATAGTTCCGTCGATTGCTTTCTCAGAAGATTCACTGTCGTTCCACGCAGCCCCGGCGGGCGGCAACAGTGAGCCCCTGCAGTTCAATTTCACCACTATGGGGCTTCATGTTCCCGTTGTGGTGACCGCGCCTGAACATTTCGAGGTTTCGGTCGATGGAACCACTTTCAGCCCGTCATTGACACTCCCCGCGACAGCCGAAGCGATGCGTCTCTACACGCTGCAGGCGCGTTTCGCACCGACGGTGGTCGGGGTTTTTGCCTCTCCGCTGACCGTTTCCGCGTCCGGTCTGTCGGACACCTGTATCCTTAAGGGCATCTCCCGCGACTGCAACGAAACCGTAACCATTCCTTTCGAAGAGGGTTTCGATGGGGATTTCAACTATTGTTGGGCCATCATCGACCAAGACAGTGCCGGAAACTGTTGGCAACCGGATAGTCATAATGAACACAGCGGCGACCAATGTATGGTCTCCCGTCCAACCTATATTGATTACACGGCGGAATACGTTTTGGACAACTGGATTGTTTCGCAGCCCATACAGCTCACCGACAGCTCCTTGTTGTCTTTTTACATCAAATCCACAACCAACCAACCCCGTTTTTCGGTGTATATTTCCACAACCGGCCCTGACATTGAAGATTTCAACACGGAACTGTATTACAACTCGGAAAGCACTCCCGCGAACTACACCTACATCCCATTCAGTATTCCCTTGTACGAATATACCGGACAGACTGTCCGAATTGCTTTCCGCCACCACAATTCCACCGCAACGATGTACTTGGATGACGTCACGATAGCCACCCCGCAGGGTCACCCGATGATTTCAACAAACAAGTATCTCTACTCTTACGGACAAGTGGGGCTCGGGGATGAGAAAACCGACCATGTGGAGGTGACGGGATATGGCCTCTCGGGGAACATCACCGCCACGGTGCAGGCTCCCTTCTCCCTCTCCGTTGACGGAACCACCTTCGGCCAGACCGTCACCTTGCCCTCCGAAGGCGGTTTGCTTTATATACGCTTCACTCCCGTTGCCTCCACCTATTCTTCCAAGGACATCACCTTATCGTCTCCGGGAACTGGAAATGTACAGATTCTGGTGACCGGCTCCGGCATTGAATGTTACAACACCATTCCTTACACACATCTCTTCAATCTCCGCAACAGTTGCTGGGAGGTGTTGGACAACGACTGGGATGACTATCACTTCATGTTCCAAACCTCTTACCCCTCTTACGCCTACATTTACTCCCCGGAGCCGGACGACAACGACTGGTTAATTTCGCCAAAACTTCCGTTGGACGGCAACCAATACGGATTTTTCGAGTACAATTGTGCCAACAATCCGGGAATGTTCCAGGTTTTCGCCATCGGCTCTGACACCGTGCCTGTGACTGGCTTGATTATGGCTAATAGCGAAGACTATTATTCTGAGCATAAGACCATCCGATTTGACCTGACCCCCTTCAGCGGTCTCCACCGCATAGGTATCCGCGCAATCCAGGATAACCTTCACAGCGCAATCTATTTCTACAACTTCAACGTTTTGAACATCACCCCCGAAGTGGAATTACAAGCTGACACCCTCCTTTTCGGTGAAATCGGCACGAACACCGGCTACCATCCTGTGAGACAGACCCTTCTTTCCACGCTTGGGATCGACACCCCCATCACCCTTACCGTCACCGGTCCCTACGAGGTGTCCCTTGACGGGATTGATTACGGTCCGTCGCTGACCATCCCGGTGCGGAGTGCGAAGGTTACCTACGACACCGTGTTCGTGCGTTTCAACACGCCCAACGGCGGAGGATTCAACGGCGTGCTGGCCGTCACCGCAGGCAACCTGACAGACAGCGCATTTCTGTTCAGCGACGTCTTCGAATGCACCAACACCATCCCTTACACATACAATTTCGACAACGAGCTCAACAATAAGTGCTGGACTGTGGTGAACGCCAACGACGATAACAGAACCTTCTCCTTCAACACGAGCTATGGCCACGCTCAGTACTTTTACTCATCAACATCTGCTGCCGATGACTGGCTCATTTCCCCGTTGTTCCAACTCACCGGAAACCAATTTGGATCCTTCGACTACCATTGCCATAGTCCCTACTACGCTGAACGATTCGAAGTATTCGCCATCGGCCATGGCGACACTGTGGTGCTCGTACCGCCCACGGAGATTTCCAACCTGAACTATCAGACCCTGAATTTCGATCTCTCCGGTCTGATCGGGGATTACCACATTGGCATCCACTGCCTGTCCGACTCCGACCAATACGTTTTTTACGTCACGAATTTCAAGATTGAGGATTTCATTCCGACCCTCACGGCCGATCCAGAGCAGATGGATTTCGGCACCCTCTCCGAGCACGGCTTTTCCGAAATGCAACAGCTTGTGGTGAACGGCAGTGGCGTGTTCGCCCCAATCACCGTCACCGCACCGGCGGGATTCGAGGTCTCTACCGACAGCATCACCTTCAGCGGAAGTGTGACCATTCCGGCCCGCGACTACGGTTTCACCACCGACACTTTCTACGTCCGGTTCAACCCCACAACGGAGGGAGCATACAACAGTCCGCTGATTGTCAGCTCGAACAATTGCGCCGACACCGTCCTTCTGCACGGCGATGCTTTCTTCTGTGAAACGCCTCACCCGCTGCCCCTCGCGGAGGATTTCGAGGATGCCCTGTCTCCTTGTTGGCTTGTCATCGACCACGACGGCGACAGCCACAGCTGGTATTCCACCACCGTGGTTCAGAATGCCACCGGGCACGAAGGCACGAATGCCTACACTTCGCTGGCGTACACCTCCTATTACCAAGGAATCATCCAGAACAACTGGCTCGTCACGCCGATGATTGTTCCAACCACGAACACCGTGCTGGCATTCTACGCGACGGGGACTGAAGGGATTCCCCAGCAATGCAACGTTTATGTGGCCGCAGAGAACTCCGCGGAATCCTTTATAGGCACGCCATCCGTTTTTTCCCGCTCCATCGAGGGGGATTGGGAGGAATACGCGGTAAGTCTTGCCAACTACGCAGGCGACACGGTGTATTTGGCCTTCCAACATTACGGAAGGGATGCCGGAGCCATTACAATCGACGACCTCATCATCACCGACAACCTTGACCATCCTGTGGTCATGACCGATGTCTCTTCGCTGTCGTTCGGCTCGGTGATTGTAGGGGAAAATGCCACAATGGATATGGAAATCACCGCTTTCGGGCTTAGCGGCTCCATGGTGGCCACCACCACCGCTCCTTTCTCACTCTCCGTTGACGGCACGACCTTCGCCAGCTATGCCAACATCCCCACGAGCGGCTGCCCGCTCTACATCCGCTACTCCCCAACCAGTGAGGGTGACGACAACGGCACGGTGACCCTGTACATCCCGGGCGGCCAGACCCGCACCATCGCGGTCGGCGGCAACGGTTTCGACTGCCTCAACACCATCCCCTACTCCTACCAGTTCAACGACAACCACATCATCTGCTGGAACGTGGAAAACAACAATGGTGACAACACAACCTTCGAATTCGACACTCTTGGAAGTCGGGCTTTCTATTCATTCAGCCAGCAAAATGCGGCTAACGACTGGCTGATTTCCCCGACCTTCCAATTCAATGGAAACCAATACGGACACTTCGACTACCAATGTCGTTTGTCCTTTTATCCTGAGCGATTCGAAGTCAAAGCCATCGGTGCGGACACGATTGACATTATCGCCCCCATGGAGATCAACAACACCACGCCACAGACCTTGAATCTGGATCTCACAGGTCTGACGGGACAGTACGCCATCGGCATCCACTGCATATCCAATGCAGACGAATACGAACTATACATTTCTGACTTCAACATTCTGAATGTCACGCCGAGTATCACGGTCGAACAAGATTCCTTAGAGTTCACCCTTGTTCCCTTAAACGGCACCAGCAGTTCCCAAGCGGTAGTGGTTTCCTCCATCGGGGTCTATACACCCATCACGGCCTCAGTACCGCTCCCCTTCGAGATCTCAGCCGACAACATCACTTTCAGCAACACGGTGGTTCTCCCGGCCAACAGCAACCTTCTTGAATACGACACCCTTTATGTACGCTTCTCTCCCACCTCTCTCGATCCAGCACAGCACACCCTGTCCCTCACGTCCGGCAATGCCCAAGCGACGGTGACACTGACGGGCACTTCCCGCGACTGTGATGCGGTCCTGACACTGCCCATCTTCGAGAGTTTCGAAGGACCCTCCAACCACTGCTGGAATTTCCTGGATCAGGACGGGGACGGGCGCTACTGGTATGTGAACAACACGAATTTATCCCACACCGGCGACCAATGCGCCTTGTCAGTTTCCTTTTCCTCCGAAATAGGCGCACTAACACCCGACAACTGGCTTGTATCCCAACCGATACAACTACCGGAACTGCCAGCCAGACTCTCGTTCTGGATTATGGAGACTTTTGGATACTTCGCAAACGACTACTACTCCGTATATATTTCCACCACGGGTAATTCGACAACGGACTTCACCGACGTTCTCACTTCAGGCTATGCCTCCACCACTTTTGAACAGCATTCCATTTCGCTGAGAGAGTACGCCGGACAGACCGTATGGGTTGCTTTCCGCCACCATAATTGCTCCGACAACTATCAATTGCTTCTCGACGACATCGACATCCGTTTGGACACTATTCCGCAGGCGCCGATGGTGGCCACTGATTCTGTATTCTCCATCACACAGATGTCCGCTGTCTGCATCGGACACACAGTGTTCGACGGCAATGCGACCGTCACAGCCTGCGGCTTCGTCTGGGGCACCTCGCCAAACCCCACCCTCGCGGACAATGTTGTTTACGCCTCCCCGAGTCTCTCCACCATGATCGGGATGCTTAACGGGCTTTCCGAACACGCCACCTACTATGTGCGGGCGTTTGCCTCCAACAGCATCGGAACAGAATACGGCGAAGACATCGTGTTCACCACGCTCTGTGGCCCCGCCACCAACACCAGTTTCACTCAATCCGCCTGCGAATCATTCACCTGGAACGATTCAACATACTACGAATCAGGAAATTACACACAACAACTCACCAATATGATTGGCTGCGATTCCATTGTGACACTACACTTGACCATCCTCCACGGCACGCACAACGCGGTGACCGAAACCGCTTGCGACACGTTCGGATGGCACGGCGTGAATTACACTCAATCAGGCACTTACACGTATGAATACACCAACGCCAGCGGATGTGGGAGCACGGACACCCTGCACCTGACCATCCTCCACTCGAATCAGTCGGAAATGCAGGAAACCGCCTGCGAGAGCTTCACGTGGAACGGGGTGACCTACGCGGAAACCGGCGACTACACGCAGACCTTCACCAACGCGGCAGGGTGTGACAGCGTGGTGACGCTGCATTTAACACTGAATCACGCGGAAACCGTGGAATTCTCGGAAACCGCTTGCGACACATTCGTTTGGAACGACTCCGTTTACAGCGAAACGGGCGACTATGTCCAGCACTTCGAGACCATCCTTGGCTGCGATTCCACGGTGACCCTGCACCTGGCTATCCACAACAGCGATTCCACAGAATTTGCCGCCGCGGAATGCGAGAGTTACGTGTGGAACGACACCACCTACACGCAGTCCGGCGACTACACGCAGACCTTCACCAACTTCCACGGCTGCGACTCCGTGGTGACCCTGCACCTGACCATCCACCACGGCGATTCCACGGAATTTGACGCCGCGGAATGCGAAAGTTACGTGTGGAACGACACCACCTACACGCAGTCCGGCGACTATGTGCAGCATTTCCTGACTGTCCACGGCTGTGACTCCGCCGTGACACTGCACCTCACCGTCTATCCCGCTGTCAGCAACGAAGAGACGGTCAATTGGCCCGATTCCTGCTACTTGTGGAACGATGAAGAATACTGTTCATCTGGCGATTACACCCAGACGCTGACCACCATCCACGGTTGCGACAGCACGGTGACGCTGCACCTGACCATCACGGTGGGCGTGGAGGATTTCGTTATAGACAACGACTTGCACGTCTATCCCAATCCGACAAACGGCTTGCTCAATGTCAGCGCAACGGCTTTCACCGACGTGCAACTCTTTGATGCTTACGGCAAACTGGTCGGAAGATGGCATACAAACGGGGAAGTCACCCAAATAGACCTCTCGCCGCACGCCACAGGCATCTATTTTGTGAAAGTATTGAATCAGAATCAGGTTGTCGGAATCAAGAAAGTGCTGAAGCAATAAGTTTTCAGGCTTAAGGCTGTGTGTCATTTGAAACCTGAAACTTAAATATCAATAATTATCAACATCGGAGAATATGAACGTGCAAAAAGTATATTTTTGCAGTTTGTTCAGTAGTAACTGTATTTATTGATTATGAAAAAGCTTTTTGCCCTGTTGTTCAACGCGATTGTGCTGATCGGCTACTCCGCTCCGGCGGACACGGTTCCGCTGCTGCTGCCGCCCCGGCCGCCTCAAAATCACGAACTGGCTCCGCACGTCCATTTGAACCGGAACGAGCAGCTGACCCTTACCAACCTGGTCATCTTCATCCGTTTCGCCGACGACGAGGAGTTCACCGAGTCGCTGGCGCCCATCGACCAGATGTTCAACGACACCACGCCGGACGCCATCTCCGTACACAACTACTACAACGCGACGACCTACGGGAAGATCAACTACAACACGGTCTATACCAACAATATCCAGGATACCGTCATCGTCTCCTATCAAGACTCCTACCCGCGCTCCTATTTCCAACCCCAAAGCAGCGACAACCCCGACGGCTACACCAATGCGGTCATTCGGGAATTCAAGATGCTGGCACGGGCACTCCGGTATGTCGATTCCCTGCACCTTGTGGACAGCACCGTCAACCTGGACGGCAACCATGACGGACTTATCGACAACATCAGCTTTATCCTGAAAGGGGATGTCGGCAATTGGAACGACCTGCTCTGGCCCCACATGAACTACTTCAGCGCCTCATACGCAGGACTGTCCGACGAAATATACATCAACGGGAAACTACCATGCTCCTACAACTTCGAGTTCGCCGATTCCGGCCCCTACTTCACCGCCAACGTGTTCTGTCACGAGATGGGGCACTCCTTGGGCATCCCTGACTACTACCACTATTACGACTACCTCAACGTTTACCCCGTTTACCTTTGGGATATGATGGGGCAGAACAACCTGCAACAAATCTCCACCATCATCAAATACAAGTATTTGGGCATTGTCGATGAGCCGGTTGAAATCGTGGAAGACGGACACTACGTGCTGAACAGCAACAGCTCTTCCGACCAGGGCAACTGCTACTTCATCCGTTCCTCCATTGATCCCGACCAGTGGTTCACCATCGAATACCGGAACAGCAACGATTTCATGGAGAACGTGCCCCACAGCGGGGTGATTATCGGCAGATGGTATGACCGTGTGGACTTGGACGATCTGTTTGACGGGGGAAACGGCCACTTCGACTTCTTCGAAAAGCCGCACACCTATTGGGTCTTCCGGCGGAACAGCAGCATCGACACCATCAACGGGAGCGTCACCAACGCGGCATTCGGCTATGGAAACCGTACTGCCTTCGGCCCCACCACCAACCCGCACCCCTACCTCGTTGACGGAACGCCCGAAACCAGCTTCGAAATCACCAATATCCACTACGACGGCGACCAGGCGAGCTTCGACGTGCATTTCTTAGAGACGGGGATTCCCTCGCACGCAAGTCACAACGGCCACATCTACCCCAACCCCGTCAACCACGAACTGACCATCACGCTGGATGAGACAAAACGCGTGGAAATATACGACCAAATGGGCAAGTCCCTGCTCTCAGAAACGAATCCCGACGCCAAAATCAACGTATCCATGCTGCCGAAAGGCATCTATATTGTGAAAATCACCACAGCCGACGGCTGCTATACCGAAAAATTCATCAAACAGTAATAAATTACAAACAGTATGAAACGTAACTTTATCACAACCCTGCTGCTGGCGGTCTGCTGTCTCCTGGCCTTCAGCTCTTTCGCGCAGAATTACCACAAGGAGACCTATCAGAATGACCCGATGAACGTCATCCACTACACGCTGGACAACGGTCTGCAGGTCTTCATGTCCGTGAACAAGGACGTGCCGCGCATCCAGACCTACATCGCGGTGCGCGTGGGCAGCAAGAACGACCCGTCGGAATCCACGGGCCTCTCCCACTATCTGGAGCACCTGATGTTCAAGGGCACCAACCATTTCGGCACGCTCGACTGGGCCAAGGAGCAGGAACAGCTCAAGAAGATCGAGGCGCTGTACGAGGTCTATAACCACACCACCGACCCCGCCAAGCGCAAACAGATCTACCACGAAATCGACTCCGTGTCGTACGAGGCTTCCAAGTACGCCATCCCCAACGAGTACGACAAGATGATGTCGATGATCGGTGCGCAGGGCACCAACGCCTTCACCTCCAACGACATGACCGTCTATCAAGAGGACATCCCGAGCAACGAGGTCGAGCGCTGGCTGAAGATCGAGGGCGAGCGTTTCGCCAACCCCGTCTTCCGTCTCTTCCACACCGAGTTGGAGGCCGTCTATGAGGAGAAGAACATGAACATGGCCAACGACAGCCGCACGGCTTACGAGCAGATGAACTTGGCGCTGTTCCCGAACCATCCTTACGGCACGCAGACCACCATCGGCACCATCGAGCACCTGAAAAACCCGTCCCTGACCAACATCAACAAGCACTTCTACACCTATTATGTGCCGAACAACTACTGTATCGCCATGGCCGGCGACTTCGATCCCGACCAGGTCATCAAATTGATCGACAAATACTTCGGAAAGATTCAGCCGCGCTACATCCCCGATTTCACCTACGTGCAGGAGAAGCCCATCCGCGAGGTGAAGACGGTGGAGGTCTATGGTCTGGAACCCGAGAACGTGCAGATTGGCTACCGCATTGACGCCGGCACCGGTTCCCGCGACGTGCTCCTCGCCGAGATGGCCGACGCCGTGCTGATGAACGGCTCCTGCGGTATCATCGACGAGAACATCAACCAAAAGCAGCTGGCTCTGTCTGCCTCCTCCGGCGTGAGCGACCTCAACGACTACGCCTACTTCCGTCTCTATGGCAGACCGAAAGAGGGACAGACCTTGGAGCAGCTGAAAGACCTCTTGCTGCAACAAATCGAGATTCTGAAATCCGGCAACTGGGACGCCGACCTGCTCACCGCCGCCATCAACAACCGCAAACTCAGCGACATGACCTCCTTGGAGAGCAACAGCAACCGCGCTATGGCGATGGCCTTGGCATACCTCGCTCACCGCAGCTGGCAGGATGTCATCAACGAGACCGAGAACATGAGCTACGTCACCAAAGAGGACGTGGTCGATTTCGCGAGACGCATCTTCAAGAACAACAACTACGTGATTGTCTATAAACGCCAGGGCGAGCAGCGCAACGTGCAGAAAGTCGACAAGCCCGAAATCACCCCCGTGGTCATGAACCGCGACGTGGAGAGCACGTTCCTGACGGAGGTCAAGAACATGAAAGTGAACCCCATCGAGCCCGTCTTCGTCGATTTCAACAAGGACATGCAGAAGGGCAAGGCCAACGGCAACGAGATTCTCTACGTGAAGAACACCGACAACGGCCGCTTCCAGCTCGTCTATCGTTACAACTACGGCAGATTCTATGACAAGAAAGCCGGTATCACCAACAACTTCCTCGACCAGTTAGAGAGCGAGAACCGCTCCCTCAGCCAGATCAACCGTCAGATGTACGACCTCGCTTGCTCCTATTCCATCGGTTTCGGCGACAAATATGCCACGGTCCGCATTTCCGGTCTGAGCGAGAACATGGAGAAGGCCATGGCCATCGTGGAGGACATCCTCAACAACCCGAAGATCTCCGAGGAGTCCGTCAAGAACTCCATCGCCGACGTGCTGAAATCCCGTAACGACGCCAAATCGCGCCAGCAGACTATCTTCCAGAACATGCTGCGCTATGCTTCCTTCGGCAAAGACAACGTGCGCAAGTATTTCGTCACCAACGAAGAGGTGCAGAAAATCAAAGCCCAGGATGTCGTCGACCAGATCAAGACCATGACCTCCCAGCCGCAGCGCATCCTCTACTACGGCGACCTGAGCCTCACCGACTTGCAGAAGGTCATCACCGACAAGCACAGCGTGCATCCGGCCAAGAAACCCGCGAAGATGGGTCCCGACTACGACCGTATCGCCACGAAGGAGAACGCGGTCTATTTCGCCCACTACGACGCCAAGCAGTCCCTGTGCCGTCAGCTGAGCACCTCCGTCCCCGCCAACTGGGGTTTGAGCCCGCAAATCGAGATGTATAACGAGTACTTCGGCGGCAGCATGAACTCCATCGTCTTCCAGGAAATCCGCGAGAAACGCTCCTTGGCCTATTCCGCCGCCGCCTACTATGTGGAGCCCAGCGAGAAAGGCAAGTGCAACTACAACATGACCCACATCGGCACGCAGAACGACAAGCTGATCGACGCCATGGAAGCCTTCACCGACCTGTTGGACAACATGCCGGTGTCGGAGCTGAACTTCGACTTGGCCAAGACCTCCCTCATCTCGCAATACCGCACCAACCGCACCCGCAAGATGAGCATCATCAACTACTACCTGACCTGCGAGGAGATGGGCCTGAAGACCCCGCTCGACAGAACCAGCTACAACCTCATCCAGAAGATGACCATGAACGATGTGGTGAACTTCAACAAGAGCTACATCAAGGGTCAGAAGCGCGTGGTGGTCGTCCTCGGCAACGAGAACGAGGTGGACCTGAAGGGTCTGGAAAAATACGGCCACGTCAAGAAACTCTCCTTGGAGGAGATTTTCGGATACTAAGATATCATCCTTCCTGATCAAAACCGCGGAGCTCCCTTTCGGGAACCCCGCGGTTTTGCTATTATAACTCGTAACCTTTGGAAATCCGTAACCCCCTACCCGACGCTAACTTTGCCGGCCGAGTCTCTTGAGCATACGTCTCACCTTGCGGCTCCGTTTCACCAGCCATTCCTCAATCAGCTCCGCTTCCGTTTTGGGCACCTCAGCATCCGCTTTCCGGCGTCTTCTGGCGTTGGAGAACCGGATGTAGGCCCCGATATGGCGACTCTTCTTGTCGTGATAGATCTCGTCGAACGGGATAAGCACAGCCGAATCCTCGATGTTGTGCATCAGGCGGTTGACAGCCGTGCCGAACATGGACATCCGGGAAGTGACGGAGATATAGGCCGACACATTGGGCGGGACATTCTCCCCTCTCATCTTGGCCGCCGCCTTGAGCAATTTGTAATCTTCCAGCAAATCATCCTTGTTCACCACCAGATCCATCAACTCAAGATCGGATTCTGGCATGACGGTCTGGTCGTCCCACGGGCGGACAAGTTCCTCTTTGTCCCCATAATGTTTCCACAAGAAGTGGTATATCAAATCTTTGGCGATATGGTCGTAAGAGGGGTAGAGGGTGATCTTGCCGAAGAAGTAGAGCAGGTCAGGGTGTTTCATGATGATGGCCACGAGCCCGTCCCACAAGTTGTCGAAGGCGAATATGGACTTGGCGCCGCCCTTGGAGCTCTGATACTCCGGGGCCACGAAATTGCGTCCGAGCTCGATGACATGCGGCAGGTACTCGTTGATGAACTTCTGGGAGAACCGGAACTGGTGGGAGCTTGCCAACACCGGCTGGCCGTTCTCGTCGAACGTAGCGTCCGAGCCGAAGAGGAACCGGTAGCCCCCGATAATCGCCTCGTTTTCGGGATCCCAGACGATCAGTTGTTTGTAGGGCTTCTCCATCTTGTCGTATTCATCGAGATCGACGGCGTTGCCGGTGGCGCCCCCCGCCTCGCGGAAGGCCAACTCGCGCAAGCGGCCGACCTCCGTGACCACATTGGGCGAATCGTGCCAGGTGACGATGTACAGCTCGTTGTGTCCTTTGTTGGTGTCTTCCAGCTTCTTGGATTTGGTGAGCTCTGCCTTGAGCAGCTCGACGGGAACGGGATCTATTATCTTAGTATTCATAATGATAGGGGTTGTCAATCAATCGAAGATGGCCAGGGGTTGGAGACGATGCCGGCCATGTCGAGCATCGTCTGGTGTGCGAGGTCGCGTATCCGGGCCACCTCGGCTTTCCGGGGAACGGTGAGGTCGGGCACGATCGGGTCGCCCACGTGGATGGTGAGGAGCGGTTCGCCTTTGCCGAAGAGCTTGCGCCATCCGGTGCGGGGCCTGAACGAAATCACCAGCGGGACCACCGGGAGGCCGTGGCGGTAGGCCATATTGAAGGCGCCGGTCTTGAAGGGTCTGAGCGGGGCGTAAAAGCGCCAGCTGCAGCTTTCGGGGAACAGGTGTATCCACTGTTTGTTGGCATGCAGTTCGTCCATCGCCTTGTCGAAGGCCCTGAGTCCGCTGAGTTCTTCCGGGATGGCGACGCCGCCGATGGCCTTCATCAGGAAGCCGTCCTTGCCGCGGAAGGGCTGGGCGTACATGGGGATCCAGGCCCTGCGGTAGCGCATCGCCTGCAGCACGCAAATCATATCCCAACGGTGGACGTGGTTGCAGACGGTCATCATCCCGTTGGCGAAGAGTTCGCGGTTCCGGCGTATCTTCTCGCGGCCTTCTATCTTGATTCCGAAACGGATCCAGTTTGCCGGGAAGGCCACCAGCCACGTGACGAGGTATATCAGGAAATGCCATATCCTGAACGTCAGGGATTTGTCGAGATAGGGGTAGGTCTCGTCGAACTTGATGTCCTTGAGTTCCCCGCGTATGGGAGCCATCTTCACGAACGGGTCGTCACCGGAAAATTCCTCCGGCGGTTCAGGGACGTACACCTCTTCCCTCACCTTGAAGTTCCGGTATGCCGGTCCAAATGCTGAATAGTCCTTTGCCATACAAGTATTTTATCGAGGTCTCCCGATTTTGATTATTCGTTAAAAATAGAGCTGCAAAAATAAAAAAAATCAGTGCTCGATGAAAAGGTGAAAAAGGATGTGCACGGTTTACATCGGGTGGAACGGGTCCGGCGCTTTCACCAGCTTGCCGTACGACTGGATGGCCGCTTCAAGAGCCTCTTCGGTGGTGTAAAGCCAAAACGCATCACTGGGCTTGATGCTGCCGAGTTTTAGGTCGGTCAACAAGGCGGCGACCCCGTTCACTTCGCCGAGAGATTGCTGCACGGGGGGCAGAGTGCCCTCGCTCACCGGGATGCCGGGCATCAGAAACGCAAGGCTTCGCTTCGCCTCTTCGTCGGTCACATAGACGGCGGGCATCCGGTTGTTGTTCGGTTGTTCTTCGGTGTATGACCGAAGAACAACCGAACAACAACTGTACATCTACCGAACAACATTGGGCTCTGCTGGCTCTCATATAGGTGCCTACTAGCCGACAAGGGCGACGCTGACCCTTGGCAAGCGCGATGCACGGTCAACCCTTACGGCGTTTTTTGCCGGTTGTCGCGGCCGCCGTCATACGTGGTGATGACGAACAGGCCGTACTGGATATTGAAAAGGGAGTTGCTCATAGATATCAGTACCGAAAAACGAGTGCAAAAATAGAAAAAAATAACGATATGGGAGGTTTCTGTTTGTGTTTTCCATTTCATACAACATCCCACCCATTTCATACAACGGGCGCCTCGACGGTGCGCTACCAGCGGACGGCAATGCTATTTTTGCCGCGTATTTCAAAAACCAAGGCAATGAGAAAAACCATCCTGATGTGCGCCGCCGCGCTGCTGTGTCTCTGCGGCTGCCGCCACAAGAACCCCAACAACAAGCTGTACAGCGGCGAAAACTCCGTCTATTACTGGCAAACCTGGTACAGCACCAACGACTACGAAAAGCGGTTCCTCGCCGACCACGACATCCAGACGATGTACATCCGTTTCTTCGACGTGGAGCCCAACCACGGATGGAACGACCACGACAAATGCCGGCCCGTAGCCACCATCACGCTCCCCGATGACGAGTCGCTCAGCCGCTTCAACGTTGTGCCGGTGGTCTTCATCACCCCGGAGGCCATCGTGGAATACGAGTCGTTCACCGACCATCTGGCGCACCGCATCCACGCGATGTGCGTCAAGAACCACCTCGACATCAAGGAGGTGCAGTTCGACTGCGACTGGACCACCAGCACCCGCAAGGCCTACTTCCAGTTCCTCGTCGAGGTGCGGGAGGCACTGGAGAAATATTTCGAGAAGGAGATTGCCGTCTCCTCCACCATCCGGCTGCACCAGCTCGCGCAAGCCCCGCCGGCAGTTGACTACGGCGTGCTGATGTGCTACAACACCGGCGATTTCAAGGACTTCAACACCCGGAACGCCATCCTCGACACCAAGGACGTGCAACCCTACGTGAAATACCTCAAGCACTACAAGCTTCCGCTGAAGCTCGCCCTGCCCGCCTACAGCTGGACCGTGGAGTTCGACGCCAAAAAGTCGTTTCTGCGACTGAACCGGTTCCAAAACGATTACGACAATTACGACTCCACCATGCTGAAAAAGCTGGACAACGGGATGTACGAGATTCTCGGGGAGGTTCCCGACAACGCGCTGAAGTATATCCGCCACGAGGTGGTGTCCGCCAAGACCATCTTGGAGGCGAAAGATCTGGTGGAACAACACTACGGCAAGATGCCCATTGTGCTCTATCATCTGGATTCCGTGCAACTTTCAAAATACAACGACGATGAACTCAAGGCTTTTTTTGATTAGCAGCATCCTGTTCGTCAGCTGCATGACCGCCGCTGCCTGCGGCGAGCCCTCCCCTATTGAGCCCCAATGGCACTGGTTCTTCTACACCGGGCACAACTGTCGCGCCTTGGAATGGCAGCAGAAGCTCAACTTGGCGTTCCGGGAGGAGAACATCACCTTCTGGCACAACCGCGTGAAAAAGACGGTGTCGCGAAAAGAGGTGGAAAAGGCGCTATACGACGTATACCTACTTAACGACCAAACTACCAACAAGTTCTTCCGCTATCTGTACGACCACCACGACACCGAAGCCATCCGCTACTGGACCTTGCTGAAAACCACCGACACAGCCTACATCCACCAGGCGATGTGGGAGCAGTCGGTCTGGTATTACAGCGAGAAGACCGGCGAGCGGTATTGGTTCGACGAAGACGATCTGCCCCCGTACGATTTGAGCATCTCGCAGGTGAAGGCGATGAACGAAAGCGCCATCCGCAGCTGCACGAATCCGGACCTGCGCAACCGTTTCCTGCTGCAGGTGATGCGGAAGTGTTTCTATGTGAACGATTATCAGGGATGTATCATCCTTTGGGAACGTTACGGAGAGCGGGTGCCGGAGAGCGTGTTGCGGAAGCAGTGCCTGAACTACTACGCCGGTGCGCTGCGACGGGTGGACCGTGACGCGGAGGCCGCCATCGTCTATGCCAGCATCGGATTCTACGACCAGGCTGCACTACGATGTGGAGGTGCTGCGGAAGATCTACGAGAAGGAGCCTGACAGCAAGGCATTTGAGTTTATGGTGCAGGAGTTCGTCAACACCTATTTCGACCAATGCAGTCACGAGAGTTACGAGCCTCCCTACAGCTATAGCAACCCGCACTTCTGTCAGATTCCCGACAGACGGAAGTCGGAGGCCTTCAACGCGCTGGCCGACGAGATTGTGCGTGACGGGAAGAACCGCAACCCCGCCCTGTGGGTCTCCGCCAAGGCCGCCCTCGCCTACATCAACGGGGAGACGGACAGCGCCCTGCGGCTCATCACCGAGGCGAACAGGTTGCGGGGAAGCGACGCCGTGAAGGACAACATCCGCATGATGCGGCTCGTGTTCAACAGCACCCGCAACGACATCGACGCCAAATACGAGACCCTCCTCCTCCCCGACCTGCAATGGCTGGTGCGCTCCATCGAGAAGGAGGGTGTGCCCTGTTGGTGGGAGTATGACATTGGCGCCGCCATACCGGAGGACACCAATTTCACCGCCCTCCACCATATCAAGATATTGCGCCGCACCATCCTGTTAGGTGTCATCCCGCATTTCGAGCGGCGCGGGATGGCGTTCAAAAGCATGGCCTACCTGAATCTCTACGAGGAGGTTATGATGAACAACGACGACAAGAAAGAGCGGGAGTTCGCCCGGAGGGGGCTGCTTCGCGAGGGCATCAACCAAGATGGATACACCGTCTATTTCCACCCGCCGTTCTACCGGGAGGTGGTGCTTACCGAAAGCGACTTCGATTACCTGCACGAGCACGACTACGGCACTCTTCTCGCAACGAGAAACTTCCAAGTGGCCGACTCCATCTCCTGGCGGAAGAGTTTCGACTACGGCACTATGTTCTTCAGCTATATGGACACCACCAGCATCGCCAATGTACGGCAATACTTGCGGTTCATGCAGTCGGGTGGCCGGACGGCAGCGGAAAAGTTCGTCCTGCGGCACAGCTACCGCGACCCCAGCTTCTACAACGAGCTTATTGCGACCAAATATATGCGGTTAGAGCACTACGACTCCGCGCTGGTCTATCTGCGAAAGATGTCCCCCGACTTCCCGAAGAAGCAGAACATCGCCGACTATATCGGGTCGGAGCACCGCAACCCGTTCGCCGAAGGCTGGATCACGCGGAAGCTGAACAAGGCGAACTTCGGGCTGCCCTTCAACCCGGCGGCAGAGTACGACAAGAAACCGTCCAAGGCCACCTTCTGCCAGCTAATGCTACGACTGCAGAAGTTAGTGGAGACGAATCCGTCGGAGGAAATCCGCGCCAAGGCCGCCTACGCTTACGCCGTGGGACTTTTCCGCAGCACCATCGGCAACGCTTGGGCGCTCTGCTACTACGAGAACGGATGGAACTACAGCTACCATAACTTCGGGGAAGAATCGGATGACGACCAGTCCATCGAAGCGGATGTGCACCGGCGGGTGGACGCTTGGTTAGACAAGGCCCTGCAGTATAACGGGGACTACGTCTTTACCACCAAGTGCAAGGTGCTGCACAGCCGGGAGCGGAAGGCGCTGGAGCATGAGGTTAAAAAGACCGTCACGTGGGGATCGTACACGTACACTTCCACCGAGAAAGAGTTCATCCCCGAAGTGCGTGAGCTGCTCTGCGACCGCGCCAGCGATTACGACTACAGCCCGCTTTGCACGGAGGAGTGGCGGGAAAGCGTGTGGTATTATTAATTGGTGATTTGTGATTTGTGATTTGTGATTTGTGATTTGTGATTTGTGATTTGTGACTTGTGACTTGTGACTTGTGACTTGTGACTTGTGACTTGTGATTGGTGAATTGTGATTGTTTTTAGTGAATGGCGGAAAATTGTATTTTTGCCGCAGATTATTGAACGATGTCCGACTTTCTGACCATATCCAACGCCAATGAGCTGGTCCGCATCCCGGCGGAGGGCTTGGCCTATATCGAGAGCGAGGGCAACTATTCGGACATCCACACCTGCGACGGGGGGAAGCGCACCGTCACCGTGCAGTTAGGCATCCTCGAAGAGATGATTCACCAGCAGTTCCAAAGGCCCGACGAGTTTGCGCGTATCGGCAAGAGCCTGATTGTCAACCTGAGACTCATACACTACATCAATCCAGCAAAGAAACAGCTCATCCTGTCGGACTGCCGCACTTTCAGATTCGATCTGGATGCCTCCAAGGAGGCCTTGAAAAAGCTGAAGGAGTATTTCGAAAAAGAACGGAACAATGAAACATTTTGACGATATAAACGACGATGAAATCCGGATCATCGGGAATGAGAACCATCCGGCGACGCCACCGCGCAGGCCCTTCTGGCGGCGATGGTGGTTCTGGGTAATATGTGCCGTGGTATGGCTGTGCCTTGCCCTTGTAATCTTTTTTGTGGCGAAAGGCGGCAGCAGGCCACATCATGGAGGTTATGACACGGAGAACTTGGAAATGGCAGTGCCGGCCGAAACTGACGCCGTGGCCCCCACCCTTGTAAAGAGCGCTCCAGCCACCGTTGTGGAGCGAGACACTGTCGTCAACGACGTTCCGTTGCGTCTCCGCACGCCCGTGAACGCGCTGCCCGAGCTCGTTGTCGGCATCCCCGACAGCACCGACGAGCACCTCGTCCTCGTCCTCCAGGCCGCCGACATCCGCGCCGACAACCACGGGATTGTGGGGGCGTTCGTCCGCAAGGGGGAGTTGTTGTCGCGCGGGGTTGCCAAGAGGGGGTTCTGCGCCATCATCGACCAGGGCATCCAGCTCGGAATGGCGGAAAGCACCCCGTTGTTCGAGGAAGCCATCAACACGGAGGGTTACTTCTTCCGGCAGTACCCGTTGGTGGAGAGCGGCCGGATGGTGGAGAACAAGCCGAAGGGGAAAGCGTTGCGGCACGCGCTGTGCGAGCTGGACGGTCGTGTCGTGACCGTGAGCAGTCTTGACAAGGAGTCGTTCCATGACTTCGCGCAGGCGTTGGAGGATCTCGGGGTGGAGAGTGCCCTCGCGCTCACCGGCGGCGACGCTTACGGTTTCCTTCGCAATGAGGAGATCGGTTTCCAGTCGTGGGGGGATATTCGTCTATGGAAAAATGCCCCTAACGTGAATTTCATCGTCTGGCGGAGGGCGGAATAGGATGGCGTACCCCGTTAGGATTTAAAACAAAAAGAGACGTTGCGTGCAACGTCTCTTTTGGGAGCGGAGAGAGCGAGATTCGAACTCGCGGTAGAGTTTCCCCTACGTCAGTTTAGCAAACTGGTGGTTTCAGCCACTCACCCACCTCTCCGTGGTTTCATTTCTGAAATCGGCGGCAAAAATACACTTTTTTTTGATACCACGACACAGTGTTGAAAAAAAACTTCGAGCTCGGAGCAGGGCCGCTATTCTTCTTTCGCTTAAAGTATATCCTATGCAACCGAAAAAATCGTATTTTTGCGCCGCTTTATTTATATCAAGATTAAAACCAATCTACTATGAGTCAAATCGTTAAAATTTACGGAAGAGAGATTCTGGATTCCCGCGGGAACCCGACAGTTGAAGTTGACGTCTATACCGCCGCCGGCGTCATGGGCCGTGCCGCCGTCCCGTCGGGCGCATCCACGGGCGTGCACGAGGCCGTGGAGCTTCGCGACGACCAGAAAGACCGCTATATGGGCAAGGGCGTGCTCAAAGCCGTCCAGAACGTGAACAGTACCCTCGCCGAGGCCGTCGAAGGTATGGAAGTGAGCGACCAAGCTGAACTCGACGCCCGCATGATTGAGGTGGACGGCACCGAGAACAAGGGCAACATGGGTGCCAACGCCATCCTCGGCGTCTCCCTCGCCGCCGCCAAGGCCGCCGCGATTGAGACCGGCCAGGAGCTCTACCGCTACGTCGGCGGCTGCAACGCCACCGTGCTCCCCGTCCCGATGATGAACATCCTCAACGGCGGCTCCCACGCCGACAACCGTGTGGACTTCCAAGAGTTCATGATCATGCCTGTGGGCGCCCCCACCTTCCGTGAGGCTGTCCGTATGGGTTCCGAAGTCTTCCATAACCTCAAGAAGGTGCTCAAAGGCCGCGGCTACTCCACCAACGTGGGCGACGAAGGCGGTTTCGCCCCCGACCTCAGCTCCAACGAGGAAGCCCTCGAAGTGATTCTGCAAGCTATCGAGAACGCCGGCTACAAACCGAAAGAGGAAATCTGCATCGCCCTCGACCCCGCCGCTTCCGAGTTCTACGACACCGAAACGGGCATCTACAAACTGAAATGGTCCACCGGCGAGGAGCTCACTCCCGCCCAGATGGTCGATTACTGGAAGACTTGGTGCGACAAGTACCCGATTATCTCCATCGAAGACGGCATGGCCGAGGACGACTGGGACGGTTGGAGACTGCTCACCGACACCATCGGCGACCGCTGCCAGCTGGTTGGCGACGACCTCTTCGTCACCAACGTGAAGCGTCTGCAGATGGGTCTCGACAAGGAGGTGGCCAACTCCATCCTCATCAAGGTCAACCAAATCGGCACGCTGACCGAGACCATCAACGCCGTGCAGCTCGCACAGCGCAACTACTACACTGCCGTGATGTCGCACCGTTCGGGTGAGACCGAGGACACGACCATCGCCGACCTCGCCGTCGCGCTCGGCACGGGCCAAATCAAGACTGGCTCCGCCAGCCGCACCGACCGCATCTGCAAATACAACCAGCTGATGCGCATCGAGGAGATGCTCGGCGCACAGGCCATCTACCCGGGCAAGAATTTCCCGTTCAGAGGATAATCTAATTCCCCATACAATCTAAAAAAGGACGCCTT
>Ga0247608_10002249_pt1 | contig 24664 bp, 36 predicted proteins | sample 176DNAGHGlowgp2_FD_193490 | JGI IMG/M metagenome (GOLD analysis project Ga0247608, IMG submission 193490) | Sheep rumen microbial communities from Palmerston North, Manawatu-Wanganui, New Zealand - 1766 DNA GHGlow gp2 | ecosystem: Host-associated > Mammals > Digestive system > Stomach > Rumen ... | reverse complement strand
TCATACATACTTGTGCATCTCTCACCGAGATATCGAGAGCCTTGGCTAATTCCTTACAAGTAGCAGATTCGTGAGTTTTAAGGTACTCTAGACATCTTGCCTGACTCACAGTAATTCCTCCTTGGTGAGGGGATGTTTGCAACTTCTCTTGCCCTCTCTGCACTTGGTACGCATACATTCGGGCCCGGCATCTTTGAAGATTGTAGGGTATTTATCCACACAAATCTTCCACATCTTGGTAGCGAGTTCTCTGATTTCCCACTGTGCTCTCCTACACATACGGAGAGAGAAGAAATGTCTGAGTTCTCTTGCATTCATCGTGATAATGATATTGCTGGAAGTACCTTGGGGAACGAAATATCTCAGATCTTCAGAAGGGATATTGCATTCGGAAAGAATGGTGAGGAGTTCATCAAGTCCATCACGATATTTTACGATTGCCCTTTTAAGAGGTTCATCGGAGATATTATCCGCCAATTCCCACTCCGTATCGAGTAAATCCTTTATTGTAGGCGGGACGACAATATTCTCCCAAGTCTTGCGCACATCGACATATCTCTGTGACTGTTGTTCGTATGATGCGAGCCTGTGCCTTACGAGTTGATGCGTGGAAACTCTAGATATGCCACTTACCGCAAAAGTCATTGTAAGGTGTTCTAATACAGAATCGTGACCGCTTGCAATAATATCCTCTAGCGTAGGTACGACAATATCGGTACGTGCTTTTGTAGATTCGAATATCTCCTGCGGTTCTTTAGAGGAATAGCAGGTCTTGGCTGCAGTTGCACAGACTTCTTCGCCAAGCGGAGTGGATGAAAGGAGTGTTACTTTCACTCCTCCCACCTACCTCTCTTTCCATCGGGTCCACGAGGGTGATTCTCAAGGTATTCAAGTTGTTTCTCCACGAATCTCTGTACCTGAATCCAAGGTGCTCCGAATCCAATCGACTTCACGCATTTATCCGCCAGATAGGTCCAAGTCCTCTCCTCACAGTTCTCAGGAAGAGTATAATTATTCTGCAACCAGTCACGAATCATAATCTTGTTGTCGAGGATACTCATAGCATAATCGTAGAAGGATCCCTCGCCATCGTAATAGAGCATAAATTTCCCATACAGCCACTCGGCAAACCTCATATCTCCACCGAGTTCACTCCAAGTAAAAAGAGTGTTGTCGATTTCGATGAAGTAATTCACATTCCTGTTACGAAATTCTCCGATTGCAGTTACAGTCTCTCTGAATTCTTTTTCCGATATAGTTTTACTCATAGGTATTCACCATTTGATTATATATGACATAGTATAAAAAGTTTAAGTAAATGAAACAGTCTGGGGATAATCTTTTGCACCCTGACCATCGATGATATTATGCATCAATGCGTGAACGGTTAATGGGCCCACTCCGCCGGGGACGATGGTGATAGATTCGCATTTAGGCGCAACGTCTTTGAAATCGACATCCCCTACAAGAATTCTATTCTCGCGGTTGATACCCACATCGATCACGATAGCACCCTCTTTAACCATATCTGCTTTGAGATACTTAGGTACACCTATCGCAATGACAATCACATCAGCATCACGAGTATAATCTTCGATGTTCTTGGTAGAGGAATGTACAGTCGTTACAGTCATATCCAACCAATTCTTCGCACCGAGAATGTGTGCGGTAGGCTGACCTACAAGGCTGCTCCTTCCAATCATAACTGCCTTTTTACCCTTATACCATTCGACAGGATACATACTTGTCAGAATCTCGTATATCCCTCTGGTGGTTGCAGGACAACGTACAGATGAATCGCCAGTATAGAATTTTCCAAGAGAAGTTCCTGACATACAATCGATATCCTTTTCAGGATAAATCGCATCGAGAATCTCTTGTTTGTATTTCTCACAACTTGGATAAAGAGGTAACTGACAGATGATTCCGATTACTCTCGCATCGATATTCGCATAATGAAGATCCGTCAGAATCTTATTGTGTGTTTCCTCAGTATCAGGGTAGGTCTCTATCCTGACTTTCATACCGAGTTTGGTAATCATACGTACTTTGTTACGTATATATGTGTCAGATGCGGGATCATCATTGGCTTTGATGATAACGACGGTCTTGCCCTTTACCGCATCCAAATCGCATACATCGAAATCCCATCCTTTGATGATATCATTCCCAGATATAACCTTTGTCATAATGCTTTACCTCCTTTTTAGGTTCGAATGTCCCGGTTGCTACAGGTTCAACGTCAGTTAAATCGATTGACTCTGTGTTAGGACCTACTGGATTGATGAACGCATCGAGTTTGTGTGAGCACTCAGGACAGAAATACAGTGTGTCACACTTCAGCCAACCAGTGTGAAATGAACAGTCTGAGTAATTGTAAAGTTTGATTTTACTCCAACCGTGTTGAACGTCAGGACTGCACTTTGCATCACAGTTCGGACCATCGCAGTGATAGACCCTCATTGGTTTTTCTCCTTTCTTTTGTTCTCTAATATTTCATCCCAGCTATTCTCGACAGTGTCCATCAGATTCATTACGAATTTGCACTCTTTCGGAAACTCTTCTTTGAGATCCTCAAGACTGCTCTTCATTATGTCCCAGCACATCGTGTATTTCATTACCAATCCAATCGCATCGGTCTTCTCACTCATCTTCTCACCTCTACACATTCGATATTCCCGCACTTCTCGCACGTGAATTCCCATCCCCATACATCAGCATCGCAGATGCTCTGAGGATATGAGCGGAATACACTTCCGCCACAGACCGAACAGCGTACCTTGTGCTGTCTTTCGTGAGGGCAGTACCCGTTTTTGCGTGAGAGGTACTCATCAGTGTATGCAGCGAGTTTCTCGTATGCATTGTCTGTAAGGTATTCTGACATACTAAGGAGTATCACATCTAAGTATATAAACCTGTGCAAAAACGGTGTATAACAGATGTGATACACGTCTCCGAATGAATATGTTCTTTCGGATACACGTGCGATGGGCCAAGAGCGGGTAGGATGGCATTCGGTTTTCAGAATATGAAAATTCGTTGAAGATATATTTTTCGGGGGGAAAAATATATATGCTCTGACGAGGGGCGAGTCAGACTACTCTGACCCAACCCCCCGGGCGTAATACTTCGATCCGCGCTTTCCCTCTCGCTTTCTTCAACGCGAGATAAGCTGCGGCTGATGAGGGGAACACGGTGACATACTCGATATCACCGAGGTCCTCGAACAGCAAGGCTATCAAAGTATCGCCTTGTTGTCCGTACACTCATTGATGCTCTTCACGGTCACGCCAGTCCGGTGGAACTGTGCACGCCTGCCTACCATATAGTATTTCCATAGCGTATTCAATGCGCGTACATCACACACGGAGATAGGTACACCTAGGATGGCTGCATTCTTATCGCCGAGTCTCACTCCTCCGACAAGACTCCCGTAGTGATACAGCCTGAGTGTATCTCCCTCCTTTTCGAGCATATAGGTGGTATTCACTTTAATGGTTATATACTCTTCGGTGCGTTTATCCATCCTCTCGCAGAGTCTTCCTATCATCTTCGAATATCTCATTCCTCCACTCCCCAGACCCTTGCAAGAGCATCCTCAAGGACACTCACGACAATCGAGTTGCCTGCCTGTTTGTACAACTGACTGTTGCTCATACCCGCCTGTACCGCCCTGTCGAATTCCTCATCAGACCTGTCAAAGAGTCTCCAACACTCCCTCGGGGTCAGTTTCCTTATCCTGTAGTGCTCTCCCTCGTACAGGACCACACCTGCATTGATTGAGGTCTGCAAGGTAGGGCAGGACTGTTTCTGAACACGTCCCCTTGCGGTCTGCTGGCCTGTATAGAATCCGAGAATCACACCATCCCCATCGACAGCATCGGCATATCCCTTGGTGTCTCCGTTGACGACCCTGATAGGCTCTGCAATGACCTTGACCTGTCCACCGCCCTGACAAGTAGTGAGAGTAGGGCAGAGGGCATCCACGCCGTAGACACGGTTGGCACTCTCGATACGGCCGGGCACGTTCTGATTGGCAATCTCGTGGCACATCACGTAGTTGTCGGTCTCTCTCTGACCAGACCTCGTGGTGATTGATACGGCCACGCTGTCCTCGGTCCTCGGAACGAAGTTGAATCCACGGTTCTTGACCTTGTTCTTCTCGTTCTTCCAGCAGAGCCTGGAAAGGTCTTTGTCGGTCAGGAAGTATTCTGCCCCTACCTCGCCCTCAAGATAGTCTCTGAGGACCTTGCAGAGGGGTTTCTGACGGGGCATACCGAAGTCCTTGACCTCTCCGAGATGCGAGATCATTATGCACCTGTTCCTGTTCTGTGCGACTCCGTGGTCCTTGGCGTTCATATCCGCCCACTTGGAAGTGTAACCCATATCCGAGAGAGCCTGTATCATCCTCTCGAACTCAGGCAGGTTCTTCTTGTTGTGAACCGCAGGGACGTTCTCCATCAGCAACCACTCAGGCTTGTGCTCGGTGTTCCTGAGAATCCTTATGACCTCCCAGCCGAGAGCACTCCTCGTCCCACTTCCCTCTTCCATTCCTGCACAGTTACCTGCCTTGGAAAGGTCGGTACAGGGAAAGGTCCAAGAGAGCAGGTCGCAGTCGGGGAACTTCTCTACCTTGGTGATGTCTCCGAGGTTGGGGGTCTCTCCGAAGATTGCATTGTAAGACCTGACTGCGAATTTGTCAATCTCGCAGATTGCAACGTGCTCGACCTCTTTGTTCAACTTCTTTGCGACACGGTCAACGGCCACACGAGTAGCACCGATGCCAGCGAACAGTTCGATTACTCTGATTTTATCCATACAGATTTCTCCTTGTGATAGGTATGTGTAAGGGGTATTTAACCCCTTTGGTGTTGTCATTCCTCCCTGAACATTCCCGTGGGGATCCTTGTATATCCCTCGGGCGGTTCGGACTGGACGTGCAGCTTTTCGAATGCCCACGCTCCGACCCGGTCCTCGTTGATTCCCCTGTAGTCTCCACCGCCGAGTCCGTTGCCTACCGCGATGAGGAGCATAAAGTCATTTACGACCCAATCGTCTCCCCTGCTGAATTCGTACTTCAAGTAGGTCTTGGTACGGGGACAGCAGATGTATACAGGGTCTCTGTGGCAGTCTTCGGCGGCCGGGTTCTCGAAGTAGTAATCCCTGTTCTTTCCCCACGCTTTCGCATAGGTATTCTTCAGTCTGCTCTTCGACCCGTTACCCGGTATGTTGTTCATCACATCCATCGCGTAGCCTCCGATGTGTGCGATGAATGCAGGGCCGACCTTTTCAAGTTCCTTGACCACTGTATTGCAGTAGTTGTTGCCGACCCAAGAGTGCTCCATCAGTTTCAGTCCGTTGTTGTAGTGATGGGGGTGGAGAGATCTCCACTTGCCCTCACTGTCCTGTAATACCGTGATGTAGTATTGTCCCATCTTCATCCCCTCAGTGGTGTACCTCACAGGCAACTGCCCACATCGTCTTCTTTCCGTCCTTGTACCTCACCGCGGTCTGCCTGTAGTCCCCGAATGTACCGAAGAGGTACTTCTCAGCCTCGTCATAGGTCTCGAACAGGAGATTCGTGAACCCTACGGAGAAACGAGGTCCTTTGGGCCCGCACTCCATATGGTCACAGTTGTCTCTCTGCCAAGCATAGCACCTGTTCTGAATGGTGTTCCTCTGCAGCTTGTCGCTGAATGTCTGAATCGAGCATACGTGGCCCATTCACTCTCCCTCCTTTTCATTCTGATAGTGGATGATTCCCTTGAGTTCTTTAATTGCAAGGCTCTCCCATTCGGACTCGTACCTGATGAGGATTGAATTGTCCTCAAGAGACCTGTAGACCCCGACCTGTATCTCGTCGAAGGGTTCGGACTCGGACTGGTAGGGCCTGTAATGAGAGACCTTGCCATTCTCCACGAGAATCTGGATGAGGTCTGCGTGGTTCTCTTCGGGATCCTTCTTTGCCCCGAGGAAGTACGCGGGGGTGATTGTGGGCTTTGCGATGGCTGCTGAGAGCCTTTCCATTTCTGCCTTGGGCAGATACACGGTTTTGACCATACTTGTTGTCTCCTGCGCTTGTCTCCAAGCGACAATACTCCATATGGTGAGGTAGTATTTAACCGTTGTGTGAACCGTGTTAACACGTAGCACGGTGTATCACAATTGATACACAATAGATATTCGCGCGAACACTCCAGACGAAGATTGAAAAGAATATTCGGCTGGTTGTACGACATGGGCGGATAGCGGGCAGTCTGGATGGTAAACGAAATATTGTTGAAAACAATATTTCAGGGGGTATAGAAATATACCCTGACAAGGGGAAGGGGTTTGCCCGGTCCCGAGACCGGGTCAGTTCTCCGCGATGTCGTAGTGAATCACGACGATGTGCTCGCGCTTGCCCTCGAAGGTCTCTTCGATCTCGAAGTCCTTGTACTTCGAATAGGCTGTAAGGGCGTTGAGGAAGTCCACGAAGTCCCCGTAGACCTCAGCTTCGTTACAGACCGGGTGGCTGTCCTCGTGGACGTGGGAGAGGATGGTGTAATCCATCATATCAGCCCCTTGCAGTCCACATCGGCTGTCATCGCATCCCTCGGATTGTCTCCGTCCACGTACCTCCTCAAGAAGTACACGTTGCACCCGTCGTGATGCCATTGCTTGAGTATCAGACTACCGCTCGGTATTCCCAAGGGTGTGGCTGCACAATACCTCTGTGCAGGCATTTCAGTGCATCCCTCGTCCGTGTACTCAAGAGACCAAGAGAACGGGAAACTGAAGTCTTGGCAGATGTGTCCCCTCAGCCATTTCAGATCCTTGATGATGTCTCCCCCATACTCTGGACCCATCCAAGTTCCGAAGAATCCCCACTTGGTGAGTATCTTGTTGTTCTTCAGCAGCTCTTCACAGATCTCGGTGAGTCTTTCGTAGACGATGTCGGTGTCTTCATCTTGGTTGTACTCAATCAGCATTTTTCTCATACTCGATTTCTCCTTGTGATAGGTATGGCAGGGTAGTATATAACCCTGCCGAATATGTTTCAGTCGTACCAGCAGTAGCAGTTGATACCATCGTCATCGGTGTTCACGGTGAATTCATCAGCACGTTTGAATACCGATGCAAAGTCACCGATGTCCTCGGGAGAACAGTTCTCTCCTCTCACGCCCTCGACAGAGACCCGACAGTCACATCTACCCGGTGTCACGATGTACCCGTGACAGGTGAAGTTCGGGTGGTTCTTGAGGAACATCAGTATCGTTGCGATGTCTGGGGCGGAGTTCTGTCTCTCGTCGGGGTCTGCGTACTTCTTGACGAGCAAGGTGTGCAACCCGGTCTCGGTCAGTTCGTCGAAGTACAGTAGGTCGTACTTCTCGATGTAGTCCTTTGCAGCAATTCCTTCGAGGTAACTCTCCAATATCAATCCGTGCTCACGGATTATGCTCTGTCTCTCTTTATCGTCGATCATGCGTCTCACCCTCGGTAAGAGGTTTGTGAGGGGATAGACCCCTCAGAAGAGGACTTGCTTGGCAACCTCTTTGAAGACAGTCACAGGGATTTCCACCTTGTACTTCTTCACCTCTCTTACCTGCTCCTCGTTCTCGACCTCTTGCTCGGTCTCGAAGACCAGCACCTTGTCCTCTCCGCCCTCTACCTTGAAAGAAGAGTATGCAAGAGAGATTGTCTCGGTCTTGACCGTCTCGGTGTTTCCATCCTCGTCACAGACCGTGACGTAGGTATCTCCGTAGACCTCGACAGACTCTCCGAGTTCAGCACCCTCCAGCCTGTCTTCGAACTCTGCAGCCAGATCCACAAGTTTGTTCCTGTACTCCGAATCGAAGTCGGAAGGATATGCGTTACGCATAGTCTCTCCCGCGCTGTAACTGTATCCGCAGACCTCGAAGTTGTCCTCGGTGTCATTCAGATACTCCTCGAATGCATCCTCATCGAAGACATTGTCTCCAATGTAGTCTGCAAGGTTGTCATCGTTGTATACGTCTCCGTACTCATTTTTGAAGTAGGTCATACTTTTTTCCTCCTTGTGATATGATATACCGTAGTGGTATTAAAAGGTTTTGATTTGGTTTACTCCTCGCCCTCTGGGTATTTCCAGCTGAGGTAATCCCTTGCATAGTGCCCGGGTTCGTCTCCGTAGTGCACGTAGGCTGCGAACATCTCCACAGGGTCAATCTTTACCTTTTTCCCATCGGGGAAGTAGACATACGCTCCGCAGTTGCTCCCGATGTCCTCGTCTGCGTAGACACAGATGATTGCATCGTTCAGCTTCTTGGCGAGAGCCTTGATGACAGGTTCTGGGGTGCTCCAAGCGGTATTGAACTCCACGTGATCGTAGCAGACATTTCCGTCACAGGCATCCCACTTCGTGCCCCAGTTCTCGGTGTTGAATGCGTACCAGTTGTTGGCCGGGCTGCTCTCTCCGACCGGGCCTTGATACACATCCTCGGGCGTGGGGATGATTGCATTGAAGGTCACTTCCTGTTCGTTCCCATCCGCATCCTTGCCCTTGAAGGCTGCGATGAGTTCCTCAGTCTTGTTCCTTGCGTATACCAGATTTTTGACGTAGTTTGGCATTTGACTCACTCCTATGATTAGGTATGTAAGAGGTTTATTTAAAGGTTTTGATTTTCCTCAGTTGAGGTAGACCCCGTGAGTTCCGAGGTACTCCTTGATTTCCTCTGCGTTGGGGAAGTTCTTGAGTTTCTCGTTCACATCGAACTCCGTGTTGGGGGTCAGATATCCGTTGGAGATGAGGAGCAGACCTCTGCATATGAGGTAGTCCAGCACTTTCTTCGGTGCGCTCTTGTAGATTTTCTTCGGAATGATGATTGTACGCATTAGTACAGATACGCACTGTTGCTCTCCTACGGCCAGCGTGATGTTGTCCGCTCCGACCTTGTACTTCTTTGCAACCCTCTGGACTCTCTCGTCCTCGACCTCCTCTGCCATCTTCCTCAGCAGGAATGTGTCTTTCCACTTGCCGTGGATCTCCTCTGACGTGACGAAGTCCTTGAACTCTTTGGAGAACTCCCTATCTCCCCCCGCGATTTTGTCGAACAATACTTCGGCAAGGTCTCCGAGAATCTCCGCAGGTGCGTTGACAAGGTAGTCGGAGATGGTGAAGTCGGCCCATTCGTGGGTTCTCTGCCACCTGCACTTGAAGTCTGCAAAGGCCATAAACTCCGCATTTACGGAATTGTAGCCGTACTTCTGTCCGACTTCCGCAAAGATGTTTTTCAGCATTTCGTTCTTGGCATCCAGTTTTGTAACCATTTCCATACCTCTTTTCTTTTGTCAAGGTTCGCAGCTTGCGGTGCGTTCCTCGCAATACTCCCTATGCACTCTTAGTATATAACCGTTGTGTGAACCGTGCTAACACGTGACACACCGATAGAATTCGTAGTATATTCACAATCTCATAGAGTCTCCAAGTTATTCGCTTTTTGCGAATAACAGAGTGAGATGGGCCGATAGCGGGTAGACTGGATGGAATTAAAATTCTTCAAAATTCCAAATTGGAATTTTGAAGAAATATTACAGATATATTTTTCAGGGGGAAATATATCTGTGCTCTGTCGATTCTCTGAAAGAGGTCGATCGGGTGATGACGATTGGGAATCGAATACTTGGAATTCACCCGGTCGTTATGTTCCGGCGGTCTCCCGCCGTAATAGGTTTAAGGTCTTACCATACTTGTAACCTTGAGACTCTCTCTCTCCGGGTCTCCAGACGATTATCGCGCTGGGGAACGGAGCGGATGTTTTCGCCCCTCCGAACTTGAGCCGTCCACGGATGAACCTGATCTCGTGCGCAGCCATACAGTAGTCTTGGAACCACGCGGTATCAGTACGTGCTGGAACCAATCCGACCACGGTATACCCGGCCTTGGCGGTCTCGTAGGCTTTCTTCACCCACTTGGGAATGACATCCCCGTAAGGCGGATTCATCCAGTTCACGCCATCCCATACCTGTTTCAGTCCATCGTCCTCCACGGTGAAGTACCTATCGCATTTATGATTGTCCTTACTGGCACACACATCCAGTGTAAATCCGAACTCTTTATTGAGTTCGTTGAAGACCTCGATGGGTGTAGCCCAGTTATCCGTAAGACTGCTCATTAATCCGCTTGTGATTTTTCCGCTCATTATGTCACCGTATCCTATACCTATATTTAAAGGTTGGGGATTTCTCCCCATAAGTTTTCAGTGCCACTCGGGATAGTAAATCCCCAGCAACTCGCACCTTTCTTTCTGGAGTTCTGAGATTCTACCGCCTACGTTCACGTTCAGCGCATCGCACTGATTAAGCGCATTTATCGCGCGGTCTATTGCATCCAGCCTTTCTTTATCAGACTGGGACAGGGTCTTTTTAGGATGGAAGATATCGAAGACCCTCCTATCGATCTCGTTCTGGAGTTGCTGGCTGGACAGCCTGCCCATCTCGCTGGACAGGTATTTAAGAACCCTCGGGACGTTCAGCATAGCGCATTCGATAGGACAGCCCTCGAATGCATATCTGGACATTGCCGCGGTCTTCATTACCTTTTTGTAGTTCTCGGGGCTGGGGTCATAACCGAAGACGACAGTTGTAACCATATCATCCTTTATCTTATCTATGTCAGTGTACATTTTTTTGCACCTCTTACTTATCGGTATCCGTTCATAGTATTTAAAGTGTAGGGCCGAAGCCCTACTTTAAGGTTTTAGTGTTTGATTAGCCCCAGTTTACCGCCTTTAACAACCATCAAGTCGTTATTGTTGACGGTTATGTCATACCCAGCGTTAAGGGCATCCTCTTCAGTATCGAAGATTTTTGCTACCGCGTGCGCATTCGCGGGTATAAGGTAGTCCTGAAGACCGCCATAACTGAATGCGATTTTAACGTTGTCGGGCATATCAGCACCCAGCACTATGGCCACGCTTTTAGTGTAGGCGTAGAATGTCACGCTGGGGCACTGGCGGGCAATTTCGGCCCACTTACGCGCGTACTCGATTGAGTAGAAGTCACCGCTGGCGTGAATGCGAACGAACAACTTTTTGTCGTTGTTGGACTGAATGCCAGTGACGATAGCAACCATACGCTGGATAAAATCGGCCTGCTGGCTGGCTATCCAGTTATCGGTACAGGCATCCCTCTTACTCGGGAAACGGTAGTTACCTTTCTGGGCGTAGCAAATCTTTTTGCATTCCCCAGCGTAGGGGCACGTGCGCCCGGCTGGGAGATCGAACCCTATAACCGTGGCGTTGTTGAGTTTTTCGGTTTTTTTCAGTTTTGCATTCCCACGTGATACGTGGATTTTAACGAACATTTCGGACATCGTTTTTTCCTCCTTACATATTTTTTTCTAAACCGATTCATCGTTTTTGGGTATCATCCCGCGCCTCCTCGGCTGCAGGACTCATTATGCCGTGGTTATATTTAAACCTATCGCAATTTAAGGATACCTAATGACAAAAATGTACATTGCCTACATAATCAGTTATGTTAACTATCGCACATACGCATACGCACACGCGCACATACGCACACGCGCGTATAGTCGCTCCGAAATACTGTTTTTGCAAAAAGCAAAAACAGTAATGAAAGAAGGAGTTACATGGGCGATAGCGGGCAGTCTGGTTGGCCAGATACGAAAATTTGTTGCAAATATATTTTCTAGGGGAAAATATATTTGTACACTGTCGTTCTTCTTTCAAAAGCGTTGGGGACCGGGCAGGAAGAATTGCAAAAGGTGACACCCGATCCCCTTTTACCCCGATGGGGGAAATGAGCAAAGCCCCATCGGAGGGTCTGAGATTCAATCTTTGTTGTGGGATGTGATACGGAGTCCGCCGAACACAATCACAGGAATCGTTACAGTCCTGTAGATTGTCGCGTTCACTTCGCACCAGCCGAACCAGTTCTCCAACATCCACCCGGTCGCATACGCGATCAGGATTCCGATGATGAACCATATCAAAGCCAATACGATTACGACTCCGACTATGATTACCCCACTGAGGATATCATCTAAGTCCATATATCCCTATACTCCTTTTAGTATTTATAGTTTATTCGTAGTCGTTCATCTCGGCCTGACACATCGAGTACATCATAGATTCCAGCAATGCACCCTTAGGTTTGAATTGTGCAAGGTCGTTTTCCTCGAAGATCTCGTCATACCCATAGTAACTGATTAATGAGTAGAGATCTTCGGCGGTCACGATTGGCATTATCTCTTTGGTCTCCTCGTGACATTGATGTGCTGCCATTGCGCACAGGATACCCTGTATACGCATAGGGAACCCTGCGCCGTACTTGGTCGCGATCTCCCCTATCTCCATCTCCCCGTCGTTCAGCAATGATTTGTAAGCTGCCTGCGATACAGTTGTCAATGCGAGCATATTATCGTAATCTCCGATGATATATTTAAGGTTGAGGGCCGGGGCCCTCTTGTTCACTCGTAGAGTTCGTGGGCGGTCTGCCTTTCGTCCTCCCTGAGGAATGCGTTGTAGACTTCCTCCTCGTCCCATCCGTCCTCTATCTCGATGTCGTGCATCCTTGCGATGTACTTACAGCACTCGTCGAACTCCTCTTGGGGCAGGGCCTTTATAAGTTCCTCTAAGAACTTGTCGTTGAGGGTTTCGTTCAGTGTGTTTGCCATTCTTGTGTAGTTTGCCATTTCTTATACCTCTATGATTCAGTATAGTGTTTTAGTATTAAAGGGTTTGGTTAGTTCTCGTGGTCCTTGCAACCGTTAAGATTGTCTAAGACAACCTAATGATTGCAGCACTCATCGTAGATCTCGTTAGGCGGCGTACCTTTGTAGTGCACGCGCTCGTACCACTTGCAACTCTTACAGTCGGGATTCATCCTTTCACCCCTAAGGGTTGCCCCTTTCGGGGCATTGGTTCAACTGAGGAAGTCCCCCAGCGCACGCACGAAGTCGGACGGTGCGTGGTTGTTGGTTGTCACGGTGTAGTCCGTGGTGTACTTGTCGAACTTGAAGACCGCTATCTCCTTATCTCCGTGGTAGAAGTGCTTGTGTACTCCCTTTGAAGTCAATCTGACTTTGACCTTGTATCCGAGTTTCTCGAGATCCTCGTCACGGGTAGTGAGTGCGTACATTCTGAGTGCGAACAGGATTTTGTTTTTGAGTTCGTCTGCCATACTCTTTTTCTCCTTGTGATGGTGTATGTTGTGGTTGTATTTAAAGGGTTTGCCCCCGAAGGGGCTGGGGTTCAGATGTGGTAGCCCTTGCCCTTGCCGTTGTCGGCGACAAAGTGACCGCTGGTTGCGTTGTTGGAGAAATACTCCTTTCCACGCCTGTCCCTTGCGCGGATCTCGGCGTAGACGTATCCATCAGCCCACTTTGTGTAGGTGGTCTTGAATACAATCAGAGTCTTGCCGTTGCCCTTAGAGTAGGGCCTTACCTTGAGTTCCTTGTGCAGAACTCTCTCGTGTGTGTATTTGTCCATACTATCATTTCCTGTCGGGTTCTCCTCTTGCTGCGTTCCCGACAAGATACGTTATACGTTGGTAGTATTTATACCTATCGTTAACAGTCGTAAAGTTAAGCGTACCTAAATTAGGCGTACCTAAATTCAAAGTATAGATATACTCGGCCCCTCGTACTAATCTCAAAAAGAGATTTGGTGCGAGGAGCCCGGGGGAAGGGGGTGATGTAATCAGGGGTCCCCTAATTAGAAGAAAAGATATTTTCAGGGGATATAGAAATATCCTCTGTCGAAGGTTCGGGATCAGGCCGGGGGAAAGAACAGTAAACCCCGACCGACCCCGCTGAGGGGATAGCGGCCCTCGTTTACCCGCTGGGTGAAATGAGCAAAGGCCCAGCGAGGGTTTGAGTTTGATTTAAAGGATTTTGAGGGCTTTCGCCCTCTTGGTTTCACTCAAGGGGCTTGGCCCTGCACCTTACCTCTTTTACCGTCTGGATGGGTAAGGTCTTGTGTGCGGTCTTGAACGGTGCTTTAAGGTCTGTCAGTGTCAGAGTGCTAAGGGTTATCTTGGCCCTCTTGTCATCGATTGCCTTGTCCACAATCCCAGCGACAACATCGTCCGTCCTGTAAAGGCTGGCCAGTTCATCGCTGTCAACGTTGTTGACGGTGTCCGTCATATAGACAGAGTAGTTGCCGACAAGGATCTTTTCTCCGATGGGGAATCCCAGCACCTGTGCGATACCGACTGTCTCATCCCTCTTGGCCTTGAGAGCCTTTTCAGTGCGGTCTATGTGTGCGATGGTCTTGGCCATTGCGGTTGTGTCCGCATAGAAGGACTTCTCTCTCTTGGTAAGGCAGGCCATCAGTTTCTCCCTGATTGCCAGTTTCTCGGTCTCAGTCTGGGCGTTGCGGTACTGCTCAATGAGAGCGTGCCTGTCTCCTGTATTAGTCTCGGTAGACATACTTTTTTCTCCTGTCGGGGGTGTGCTTGCTGCGTTCCCGACAATTCACCATATGCCGTGGTAGTATTTAATGGTTTGCACGAACACTATGCACCGTGCTAACACGTGACACACTACATAATAATGTTAGGGATTCCTAAACCTTCGAGATCTCTTTTCTTTAAGTATACCTAAATTAAGTATACCTAAATTCACATATTCTGTTATCATACTCCAAGTAACAAAATGCAACAAGCATTTTGTTATAATGAGATGGGCCGATAGCGGGCAAAGACTGGGGTTTGATTTTCCAAAATTGCAAATATATTATCCACCTATTTTCAGGGGGATAATATATTTGTAGGCTGGCGAGCCGCGGATCTCCGGCCCGAAGGGGTTTGGAGGGGGATGACCCCCTCAGAGAAGTTTCCTAAGGTTCTGGATTTTCCTCCAGATGCGCTGGGGCTCAGGGCTATCCATATTCTCGGAGAGGATGTGTAGGTCCTCAAGCGGTGTGTCCACGATGTCCCTTACGAAGATGTCGTAGTCGCATTCCGCGATTGAACAGTGGTTGTGGTCAATCTTGCAGGTGTAGGCCCAGAGTTCGACACAGAGGTCGAACACATCAGAGTCATCGAAGAAGTCCGCGTATTCGATGGAATTCCCCAGAACGTCCTCGGTGTACGCCTTGCAGAGTAACATCTGCATTTCATAGTCGAGTTTGTCGGCCCTTGTTAAGATGTTTTCCCACGTGTAAATGCTTACCATATCTCATACCTCATTTTAAGTGTTGCTGGGGTCTACCCCCCAGCGGGTTGTTCTCAGTCCATCCTCCCGAAACGCTTGCACACGTTCACAAGGTCACGCAGTCTACGGTTATAGTTGCGCTTGGTGTCCGATTCCTTGTAGACCTGACCGTCCACGATAACCATCCAGTGCCACGAGGTCAGGCGGTTACCGTGGTGGAACACGGACGGGTGTGCGAACTGGTAGTCAGATTCCTTGTTGACCACGAGTTCGCCATTGTCGGCACGCTGAAGACGGACGGCCTTGAGAGGGAGGTTAATCTCGCCCTCACGCACGTTGTTGCTCTTCTGGTGGGCCTTTACTTCGTCCGTGTCGGTGATGTCCCCCGACTGGCGCACGTGTATCACGTGCCCACGCTCGTCCACGTAGGTCTGGCGCAGGATTAGGTGTGCACACACCTGTGCACGGGTGTTCTTAGGCTGGGCGGTCTGGTTGTTGGTGTTGGTGTTGCTCATTTTCTCACCGCATACCACATTGACGGCAGAAGTATTTAAGCATTTCGCAATTTAGGTTAGCCTAATGACAAAAATGTACATCGGTTAGGGATGCCTAAATCGGTATGGGCCGTGACAATGATTAGCACGCTTACACGCACGCACACACGCACACACGCGCGTAGGTACTCCTAACTCACGAAAGTAGGTGAGATGGGCCGATAGCGGGTAGACTGGCTTGTATAGGCCCAATTCACGAAAGTTATTGCAAATATATTTTCCGGGGGAAAATATATTTGTGCTCTGTCGAGCTGCGATCCGCAGCTCGTAAGAGGTTTGCCCCTCTCGGGGCTGGGGTTTCAGTAGTCAGGGTCGATTGACACCCAGACTCTGACTTCTTCGATTTCGAGGTCGTAGTCCCCGACCCACATATCGACCTCGCCGTCCTCGTTCGGCTCGTACTCGTAGTATTCAGTCAATGCGCCTGACACGACCACACTGAACACGTTCCTCTGGACGGGATAGTAGACACTGGCGGTGATTGTGGTGGTTTCTCCGCAGTCGTGGTCGTCGATGTCCACGTCAATCTCGTTGTAGTTGCGCTCGATTCCGGCGATCACTTCCTTTCCAAGGCGTGCGTGGTCGGGGTGTTGGGCTATGTGGTCTTCAATAGCCCTGATTATCTCATTCGCCATACGCTCAACATATCTATCGGATATCATTTTTGTCACCTTTTATAAGTAGGGGGTTGTCCCCCCTTAAAGCGTTTCAGTTCCACTCCGCAACTAAGTTGTGGTTGTTCATAAGACGGGTAGCGATTGCATCGAACACGTTCTTATCCGTGCACGATACCATCAGCGTGTTCTCGATTGCGCCCGATTGATAGGACACGCCAGCGTGGATGTTGCCAGCGACAACGGACTTGATGACGTGGTTGCTGTCGTGTGTGGCGGTAGTCGTGTACACGCGCACGGTTGCTGATTCAATATCGAATTCCCCGACTTCTACGTTGTCGTAGATTGCGTATTCGATTGCTTTTGCGATTAGGTCGTAGTTTATTACGCTCATTTCTATTCCTTCCGTGTGCCACATTTTTGGCACGTGATAGAGAAATCGTCACTTATATTTAAAGGTATGTGTAAAAATGAGGGTGTATTCGGGGATTTTTTTTCGTGATGGGAATGAAAAGTTGCGAATGAAGATACGAATCGGGGTTTTTTTCGGGGGTATCGCCGTGCGTCTTAGACCAATTTTTTCGGTGGGTTTATATAGCATACTGACGATATGCATCTATGAAGTGTATGATTTACACCGTGGACGGACACAATGAGCCTATCGAGATCGATGGTACTCTGGAAGAGTTCATAGATTCTCTCACTGAACTGAAAGCTTCTGAGAACGGATGGCTGATGTATGAGGATAAGATTGCTATTCAGGTCAGTCATATCGTGAGGATTGTGAAATACTGAGGATTGAATATGTATTGGACTGCAGTATATGGGTGGTACGCATCGGATATGAACAAGAGTGATGTATATAATCGTAAGTACGGGAGACTTGTGCACGATTAGTATATGAAAGGAGATTATGAATGTCTCTCGCAGATGTTCCCCCATAAGCCTATAGAGATCGTCTATCCCGGTGCGTGCATATAGGTTAGACTCTTATACCCTAAGAAACTCTGAGACACACAGGGAGAATAAGATGTCAGGATTCACTTGTAAGGTTTGTTTTACTGAGGATGATTGTACTCGTCTCGGAGTGTTCGTGATCGAGATACCGTATTTCTTCGAAGCAGAATGTTATACCCCGAAAACCCCTGAACCGCACAGGAAGAAATGCGACGAATCCTCATTCTACGTCGATTGACGTAAGCAATGTACGGCGTGTGTAGAAGTGTCGTACAATATTTTGGTAGCTACTAAAATTCTGGTAGGAGAAAAAGGTAGGAAAGTAGCCCCATCCGTGTCTCTACGAAATATTTTACGGGGTATATAAACTCTCTACGAAATTCGTAATATATCTACGATATTCGTAGAAATATGTATGGTATATTACGTTTTACGTAATATGTATATTGAAAAAAATATATGTAGAAAGTAAATATTCGTCGTATAAGTCAGACGATTGAAAAAGGTGAGATACCGTGGTGGTTGATGTCCACCCGCATACGGTATCTCTAGGAGTACTGATAACAATACCCATATACGTGTCAGAGTATATAAATGTTCTGCCGTGAAGAAGTATAGATACTATTATATATTGTTGAGAGGATATGTAGTGTATGTCTAAAGAAATCATTAGTATAGGGGATGGTTATCCTAGGATGGAATTCCCTAATGGATTGCCGGACCCGTATATATCGGATGTCAAATGTCCTAAGTGCGGGAGAAATCTTTGTTACTATATTGTAGATCCGAGTCCGTGGGAGAGAATGGGAGGTTTAACTCGTAGAGTGTGGGCGTTCTGCGGGGGACCTTGTCGGGTTAAAGGAGATTTGGTTAGGTGGGCTGGAAAGTATGATTGTGATGATGATGTTGTTCGTGTTGTGAATGAACTGAAAGATACAATCATCAAGTATAGTGAGCAGATTGAAATGATATATTGAAAAATAGTACCTCTCGATGAAGAGAGGGAAAGTGTTTAAGGTTCGAGAGAGATGTCTTCTTCGAGATTCTCTTCGACCTTGTGTTCCTTCTCTTCAGAAGCAACGTGTGCTTGCTCTTCAGGAACAGTATGTTCCTTCTCCCATTGTGATAGCTGCTGCATATACTGCTCACGCTGAATATCGAGTTGTGTTAAGGCGGATATGATGCGGGAGTAGGACTGCATATCCTGTTCGGTGGCGGTGTATTTCATTGAGGTTCCTCCTCGGGAGGTTCGTAATCTTCTACGAGAGTGTAACCGTCGCCGTTGGGCCTTTCGGTAGTTAACCATTTGATATGGTCTTTTACCCATTGGCTCCACGGTTCTATGATGATTTCTTCGCCGCGCACTAATGCTTTCATTAGATCACCGTAGGAGTAGTAATATAGACATAATCCGCAGGATTTAACGAGGCCTTGTTAGTTATACCGTCTAATGTGAAAGGTCTTCCTCCGTTGGCTCCGCGTATACAGAAAGTGCAGCGTCTATTCGTGTTGTTCTCGTTGTAATAATACCATAACTCATAGTTGGTACCATCATAAGTCAATGCGAATAATGCCGGGTTCGGATTGGCGTATATGGTCGGACGGATGTTAAAGATCGAGTTGTTAGTCCTTCCGATAAGATAGAATTCGCATGACATGGCGATCCCTACGAGTTTATCCGGTATGACATAACCGTATATCGAAGCGTCACTAATGGTAGAATACGCAATTCTAATCCATCTTTGCGTACTTCCTCCAATATAGACGTTTCCGATACCCATTGTCGGATTGTTCTTTGTTCCTGTATAGTCCTCATCCCCGCTTCTATGAAGTAGATTGTTAGGAGCTCCTTCTCCTGTCTGCGATACCCAGTTCGCCGTAACGAGCGTTTTATCTGTCGCTCCGCTCGCAGGATCTGCAGCTTGTATTCTTCCGTTCGCGTCTCTCTTGGCAATTGTGTTCGGAGTTTCAACGGTCGATACATCGCTCGTATCCACCTTGTTGGGCATCTCAGTCTCTAAAGCAGTGACCCTATCATCCAATGCCTGTAACGCAGCGGCGGTTATCTCCTCAGCAGAAGTCGGATCTCCACCGGATCCTCCACCTACAATCTGTGACCCATACACAAGCACATCGATTACCGTATTATCCGTAGGTAATTCATCCGCTCTGAATGTGAAATCATATGAAGTTTGCCCAGCAACGATAGAATCCAGTTTTATGCCAGCAAGCGATGCAATGTCAAAGTTACTTGTATCTCCATCAGTAATATTGTAAGATACGATTGCTGACGGGTCGGTAAAGGTCACAAGAGACCCTGTGATACCCTGAGACTTCGTCTTGACATATCCTCCGTGTTCTGCATCGGCAGTCCATCCTGTAATCTCCAAGGTTACCTGAATGGTCTGTAACGTGTATTGCTTGACCATCGCAAATGTTGCGATGTCCTCTGCTGTGCTGGGGTCTACTGAGATAATCATTTATTCACATCCCTATGATAGGTAATTTCAGTTGATTGCTTGTTTCGACATACGAATTACTGGCGGAGTGTATCTCCAATTTGAATTTAGTGTTGGTATTGCCTGCGGAGGTCAGTTCGGCAGGTATAGCGACATCGTTGTTATCGTCCAAATCATACTCTGCATCGACCAGTTTCAATTCAGGTGTACCTTGCTCGTACATCTTACCGAACACCCAACAATCCAATACGACTGTGTCTTTGGGAAGTCTCTTTGCGAATAGCGTAATACTGTATGTGCCCTCAGTCGGTTCGATGTTCGTTGCCCTGATGTTCGCATCGGTATAGATTTTGGGATTGTGGTTGCCCTCGTCCTTACGAGGGGAGATTATGAGGTCGGGGTCTGCCAATATGCCCGATATGTATTGATCCGGGTCGAGTACGACATCGCCTGTGTATGTATATCCGTTCTCGACTCTCTCCCATTCTTCGGGAGTAACCGTCAAATCTCCTGTCTGATATGCCTGTCCGTTAGCTGCAAGACCCTGCAAACCGCTATACACAATACGATATATCTTCACATTGAATTTAATCTTCTTCAGGTAATCCGTGTACCCGTCAGGGAACACGAAGTGTAATATCGTAGAGTTGTTATCCCCCTTGTGGCACACAGGGACGGAAGTTTGATACTTCAAAAGACGTGTATCGCTCCCGCCATATAAAACAGTAGCGGTTGGCATTGTATCACCATATATTATTCAAGATATATAAATAAGAAGTTTATTAAGGGGTTTAGATGGGATAATACAGTTTGATTACATCGATCACTTTCTTATGCAATTTGGCGAAGTTGAGATCTGATTTACCAGCGAGTCTGATGATGTTCCACCAGTTATCCTGCATCCAGCCATACCAGACCAGACCGAGCATCTTACTGTATGTCTCTCCTTTTATCTCACCGTACTCGTCTTTGAACTTGAGTACCTCGTGATTGATTGCATCCTCGGTGAGAAGTTTCTCGATGATTACATCTTCGATTGTCTTTGCCTCTCCGCCTTTGTATTTTGCCTTGGAGTTCTGTTTGAATGTAGGATTGACAACCTTGCCCCAGATTGTACGGCCATAGGGATTCACGTAGTCGTAATTCTTGATTACGATTCCCTCTCCGATGTGCTCATCGTCAATCATAAGGTAGTGATTATTCTGGAGATAATTCTTTATATCCTCATCACGAAGGGGGAGATTGTGACCTACCGCAAGAGGGGGGATTATGTTGAATCCGTATGGGGTGAGAAGATCCCTGTACTCCTCGTAAGGAAGATACTTACCCGTCTCGGTATCGAGTACATCAAATACATAGAGTTTACCCCAAGCGTGCACGTCATAGTCCTTGATGGTGTGCTTGACGAGAAATTCACCGTATATGATATGCATAGGGTGTTTACGAAGATACTCAAGGTACTGTGTCTGTGCGAGGGCATAAGTATAGAAACCCTGATTATCCCACTCCTTGGTGAGAACATTGTTCCTGCTGCCACCTTTCAGGTGCATCTTGCCATCCTCGCCCGGCTCGACCCAGAGAGATGCATTAGTCCCATCAAGTTTGGGAAAGATATATACCTTACCGTGATTGATACTGTCTACCTCTGAGGAAGGATACCTCTCGATATGCATATATTTCGTGAAATGAGTCATAGTTGTATATAGTTGTTATAATATTTATACTTATCCTGAGTTCTGGGCTTGGACCCACGTAGTACCATTATATACATACACTGCCTGCGGTGCAACCCACCCATTATCGGTTAATACCCTCATTAGTAATGCTTTTTTCGCATTAATGGTACTATCTGAGGTATACATCTTCGGACAGTTATTCTCCCCCCAGACTGCACCAACATATTCTATATCAGCATCGGTTTTATAATATGGCAGATCTGGACGATACCAATCCATATCACCAGAAAACCAGACCTCTCCCGAACTATATATCCCCTTGGTCCACCCCGCCAAATAATGTCCAGAATAAATCATATCTTCTTCAACGATTGGATAATTCGCATACCTATTAGAAAAATCAGAATATTTGTAAATACACGTATAATAATCGTTATAATCTTGTATATCGATTATACCGCCAGTCATTGTACGTTGTGTTGTAGTCGGAGTTGAAGAATGCGATGAGCCATTCCGCCTAAAATACATTATCACTGGGCCCCAAGAGTCCGAAATTGTAAAATAAAAATTAATTACATCACTTACTTGCCCTATCGTATAGTAGACACTGATTGAATATTGAAAATTATTAGAATAATAATTTTTATGTGTTGTACCAAATTGGTCGAAGATGTTGATCCCACAATCTAATATGTTGTTATTGGTGCTTGAAGTCAGAGCAATTTGGATATTCATATCGGGACTAGCACTTTGATTCTGGTAATCTATCACATTATCATCAAGATTCACTGTCTTTGTACCGCTTACATTATCTGTATGTTGATATAACCGAAATACAGCAGAAGTGAAGGTAAAGGATGTGATTTGTGTGGGAGTTGAAATCGGTATAGAGATAGTACGTGTGGAGGATCTACCGAAATATGTAACTGTACCTATATTGACATCCATATTCTCATCCACCTATGATTATACATATATCGCCGATAGTACCACTTGCCGGAAGCCCCTCAGATGCCTTTCTTACAGAAATACGCTTTAACCCTGGATCCGATATATATGTTGTATAATTAGCCAAGGTCGTATTCACATAAGTGGTATTGGCTAATGGTGCGGAACCATAATTCAACATACTTAACCCACCATTACCATCGGGGATGGGGACAACCGTACTGCCCCATATTCCTCCATTGGACACCATCAATTCATTACCTGTAACATTTACCCAATCTCCAGCAAAGAATGAGTTGAATGTGACTGTGTGTGTGAGGGGCAATGTAGCCTTTACTTCAAAATAGTCTATACTATAGATATAAGATCCAGTCAAAGATTCGTTAACCAATAATATAGGGTTCTTGATATCAAAATGTAAAACACTATTTCCGGCGGTAACACCTGTCACTAAGGTTGTTTGCACTTCCTTCTGTGTATCTGTAAAGGTCGATTCAACGTTGGATATACCCTCATACTGAGTGCATCTGGCAGAATATGACCTCAATGTATAGCCTATTGTAACCTGTATAACTTCGTTCAGTGCTCCGCCTGATGATGCTACCTGTGTCCAACTAACAGGCATATCGATACATAATCCACTCGTTACCGTCAAAGTATATAATTTGGCATAATAGGTACTATATATATTCAACTCTGTATTTTGAGGTACGACTGTATAAGTGCTTCCAGATAATGTGTACAGCGTATTCGCATTGGCTCTGTATATATATTTATTAGAGGAGGAATCCCAAGAAACCGTATATAGTGTACCGTTGGCTGGATAGTTGGGATCCAAGGTAATCCGTGCATAAGATTGAGTTGCACTGGATGTAGGTAAAGTCTTCGCAAGAGCCATATTCCCATTGGTGGAGTTTAATGTCAAGCGGTATAAAGGTTGGTCTGATTTAGAGGTCATCCAACCTAATATCAGTGGGGTACTTCCTGTGCCTTTGAATAGATAATCAACTGCAGCTTGCACATTTGGCAAAGAAATCGACGATATATTATTGCGAATAGCGGTATCGCCTATCCAATTAGATGCAACATCAAACGCTGTCATCCGTGTGGAGAATCTGTTGTTTATACTATCCCAAGTTCCAACCAAAGGAATTTGAGATTGCGGTGAAATCAACACGCTGTTGAACGTTCCGCTACCCGTCTGCGTAGTGCTCCCCGACCTGACGGTTGCAGAAATCGTTATATCTACGGGGGCTAATTTAGCCTTGTTGTTACCGAGATATATCTCATCCCCTACGGAAATATCGTCTTGGAATTCTACTCTGTTCTTGAAAGAAGATAAGTTGTCTGAAATAAATATTGATGGCTTATTGGAACTGTCTGAGATATTCAGGAAGGATGAACTATTCAATGAGAGAATCGTCGGTGCAGTGGATTCGGAAGAACCTACGGTAATACCTCTGCTATTAAGTGTCACTAAATTCGCCCCGGCAATAATCGCACCGTTTGTACCGATATCGCATTCCAAAATCGGATGTACATTAGTTACATATCCCGTGGGCGGCGTTGGCTCATCATACTCATACGAATATGTGTGCAATCCTGTTGCATCTAATTTGACTGCATAATACATATTGTCATTTATACCATCGACATACTCGGCACAGGCGGGACCCGCATTCAATGAGACATTGCTAGACAGGTTGACATTTGCATTGATTGTTGTATCCTCATCTAAGATATTGCTCCAAGACCCGAATTGAATAGTCGCACTATGTGCGGGATCGAGAGCTGCATCCATATGGAATCCAGTCGCATCCACCCATACTAAGGGGTCACGGTTCTCAGGATTTGCACCCTTATTATATATCTTCAATCCGTGTGAATCGAGGATGGACCATCCCTCATTATCATTTCCTGCAATGATTTTACCAGAGGATATAGTGACTTGTGCAAGAAGATTACCTGTAGTAATCTTATCTGCGGATAATGAAGTAATCTCTGCAGCTTCGACATAGATATTGCCGGATAGTTCGGTCCTGTTCTGTGTAGGATTGTAACTGAGTAATCTCCTCCAAACAGGAGAGGAAGAACTGTTAGAATCATTGTAGGATAATCCGTATTGATCCAACTTATACAGGTTTGCACCCGCTATGAGTTCACCAGATGTGGTAACCTTACATTGTTCGGTTGCCCCAGAGTAATCATACTCCCCCGTATCTTCGAAATACTCAGCGTTTATTACTCCTGAATATGTGGTCAACCCCTCTGCATCGAGTTTAACCGCACCAGCACCAGCCGTAATAATCCCGTTAGT
>Ga0247608_10002246_pt1 | contig 24680 bp, 18 predicted proteins | sample 176DNAGHGlowgp2_FD_193490 | JGI IMG/M metagenome (GOLD analysis project Ga0247608, IMG submission 193490) | Sheep rumen microbial communities from Palmerston North, Manawatu-Wanganui, New Zealand - 1766 DNA GHGlow gp2 | ecosystem: Host-associated > Mammals > Digestive system > Stomach > Rumen ... | reverse complement strand
ATTAGATTACATATCTGGAAAAATCGAGATGAACGAAAAGAAATCACAAAAAATCAGACTTTTAAAAAATATTACTGAGAAATTGAACGAAAAGATAGTGTGAAAGCAGAAAGAAGACTAACAGGTAAAATTTGAAAAGAATTACTACAAAAAGCTGGAGAAAATTTAGCAAGGAAGGTAGTAAACAATCCAGATATGATTGAAATTTTGCGTTATGTAGCCTGGGTGGTTTCACACGGAATAAGTGATGAGGAAGTTTTAAGTGAAAAATGATATAATGAAGTTATTTCTTGATTTAAAAGAATGAAAAAATTCAATGATTTTCTGCTTAGATGATTTTAAGCAGAAATGTCCACTTTTATTTCTACTTGCATTGACATTAATTTTCTTTACATTAATACATAGTGAAAAAATTAATTTTTTAGTTTTTCATAAAAAATCATCATGTTGTTTGACTTTCCAGCGTTCATAGAAGAACTTAGAGAAAAGGAGGATAAAAAAGAAATTGTAGAAAAATACGAAAAATATTTCTGAAAAATCCAGTGAGATATAAAAAATCAGATTTGGTACACTGATTATTTGAGCCAATTTTCTACACAAGCGTATCTTACTCCAGAAGATTTAGAGGATGATTTTGATTGGGATATTTTACAAAAATTAGTAATCGGATCTTTTTCAAGTGACTATGAATTGAAACAAGATGATAAAGACGGGAAATGGGAACTTTATATAGCAGTAAAAAGCTGAGACCAGTCAATTGTAAAAACTGTTTCAGAATTATGGTCTTTTCAAATCCTTAGATTATACGAAATTTACATAGAAGAACAAATGAACTTACAAATATTAATGAATGAAGAAGAGGAAGAATGAGAAAAAGAGGCGTTAATATCTGAAAGGCAAGTTAGATTGAAAAAATGGAATGCTGTACTTGATACATTAAATAGATCACAAGAAGCAGAGGCTGCAAAAAAAGAACAAGAAGCAACGCTTGGAGATTTGATGTGAAAATTATAATACATTATAACAAATTATCCAAAATAAAAATCGATCCACAAGGACCGATTTTTTCTAATCTTTCTATGAATGATTCTATAAATAAATTACATTCCACAAGAACAAGATGAATTACTAAATTTTCTTAAAAATTCTGAATTATCTACTAAGTTTTCTTCAAAATATTTTCTTGAATAAAATTCTGACTTTTTACCTTGATTATAATTTGAAACAGGTCTAATATAACCCATAACTCTTGTATAAACTTCACAAGGAGTTCTTGAAATTTCTTTTCAATCTTTGTTAACAAATGTTGCAGCCATTTTTGTAATTAAATAGTGAAATAAAAGATATATGTAAGATTTTTGTGGCATTAATTATTTTTCTCTATTTCCTTTCAATTTTCCATCTGCATTCTACGTAAATGTTCAAGTTTTTCTGGATCATCAGTATGCTTTTTTCTAATTTCCATATTAAATTCCTCTCAAGTATATCAGATTTCCTCATCACATTTCGGGCAGTAATCATGTTCTCATGCAATATATCCATGTTTAGGACAGATAGAGAATACAGGAGATACTGTTATATATGGGAGTTGGTAATTTTCTATAACCTTTTTTATCAGATTTTTACAAGCTGTTGCGTCTGAAATTCTTTCTCACATGTATAGATGAAGAACTGTTCAACCTGTATATAAACATTGTAAATTATTTTGTAGTTCCAAAGCTTCAAATGGATCATTAGTATAACCAACAGGGATTTGAGATGAATTTGTGTAGTAAGGAGCATCATCTGTTCAGGCTTGTATAATATTTGGAATCTGTTTTTTATCTTCTTTCGCAAATCTGTAAGTCGTTCCTTCTCATGGAGTAGCTTCTAGATTATAAAGATTTCATGTTTCTTCTTGATATTCCTTGAGCTTTTCTCTGATGAAATCTAATATTTCTTCAGCAAATTCCATTCACCATGGTGTTGTAATATCCTCTTTTCAGCTTGTGAAGTTCTGAATAGCTTCATTCATTCAATTAACTCCAATTGTTGAGAAGTGATTTCTAAATGATGGCAAATATCTCTTTGTAAACGGATATAATCCTGAATTTAACCATTTTGTCATCTCTTTTCTCTTTATTTCAAGAGATGTTTTAGCTAGGTTCATGAGGTACAAAATCTGATTTTTGAATCATTCTTTATCTCACTTGAAATTATATCAGATTCTTGGAAGATTGATTGTAACCACTCATATTGATCATGTCATTTCTGCAGAACCGAACAACCCTCATCCACGCTTTTCTAGAACCGTAAGATCGAGCTGAAGCCTACAACACATCGATCTAACTGCTCATGGTTTATACGCATTAGGATTCGGAACTTTAACTATATTTCATTTTTCATCTTTTTTAACCTTGAATTGAGATCCTACGAAATTTTGGAAATATGGAATTCAATATTTAGCAGTCATTTCAAATAATGCATCTACATTTGGTCCATTCCGGTCAAAATCTTCTGTAATATTGTATGTTGGTATAGGGAATGTGAATACTGCTCAATTTGCATCTCATTCCGTATATATTTCAATCAAAATTTTGTTAATTAGATTCATTTCTTTTTGGAGTTCTCAGAATTTCTTTGGATAATATCAGCATTCAATTCATCACAGCATTAGAGATTTCTCCTTTAAATCCTCGGGACAAGTCCAATCCAATGTTATGTTACTAAATGGAGTTTGACATCACCATCTAGAAGGAACATTCATGTTAAATACAAAGTTCTGAAGATTCTGTTTCACATACTTGTATGTTCTTTCATCGATATATTTCTGCCTTTCTTCTCATGTTAATGATGATTTACTATCATCCAACTCTTTTTCTATAGATACTTCATATTTATGCACAAATGGTGCTAAGTAAGTATCAAATGAACTGAAGGCCTGAGCACCAGCCCATTCATTCTGTAAAGTTCAAAGGAAATTTACCATCTGATTTACCGCAGACTGAAGATGTCTAGGAGGTTTAGATGCAAGTTTTCAAGTAACTCCATTAAATCATTCTTCTAGCATCTGCCTTAAACTCCATCATGCACAGTACGGAGTAAACATTCATAAATCATGGATATGATAATCTCCATTTCTATGAGCGTTCCCTACTTCAGCAGGATATATCTTTGAAAGCCAGTAATTTGCTACAATCTTTTCAGAGTTCTTAAGAATCAATCATCAAATAGAATATCATACATTCGCATTTTCGTTGATTCTCCAGTCTAAATGACCCAAGTATTCATCCATAGTTCTATCTACTTCTACCACGATATTTTTTACATCACGACTTTCGGCTCTTTTTTGGCGGTATGTAATGTAAGCTTTAGCTACATCTTCAAATTGTTGTTGCATAAGTACATTTTCTACTTCATCTTGAATGATTTCAATATCTGGAATATCATTTCAGACTTTTGCTTCTACATTTGAAATAACCAAATCTACAAGAGCAGGAATGTGCTCAACTTCTCAATTCTGAACTGCATCAAAAGCAGCTTGAATTGCATTGGTGATTTTCTCTTTTTCGAAGGTTACAATAGAACCATTTCTTTTTCTAATTTTATAAATTGTCATTTTTTCTAGTGTTTAATAATTCATGTAAAACACAATATATAGTGATTTAATTTTTAATTTGACCACTATATATTGTATTTAATATTAAATACAAGGGAAAAATCTATAAAAATTTTTGAACAGTGATAGCTTTTGGTTTGCACAGATTTTGAGTTTTTAACATTTTTTTGATTTATAGAAAGCCTATTTTTAGAAAATAGCAAAACTTACCAGTTATAAACTGGTGTTTTTTGGGTGTATTTTTTTATCTTTTTTTTAACATTCTTAACAATTAATATAAAATAATGTTATTAACTATTTTTTTGAGAAAATGTATTTTGTTTGAAATTTTAATATAATTTTATATAAGAAATTAGCAGATATTGTTTGTATTTGACTAAATACCAAAAAGGTATACTATTATATAAACACATTTATATTATTTCATGTTGACATTTCAAAAAAGATTTGACTTTTATGTCTAAATCATTATATAAAATCTTGTTAAAATAATTTTTTATCCTTTCTCCTTATAAAGATGAAAAAACTTTTATGAATTCTGCTTGCCTGAATATTTGGTATAGCATTATCAATATGATCAGCATCAGCTGCATCATCTGATTGTCTCAATGTTAAATTTTATAATTGAGATAGCGTTTGTCTCGGAATTACTAAGGAATGATCCAAGAATTTTGAATTATCCATTGATAAGAACAACCTTGAAAGAGGTTCTAGTGTAAGGTGTTATATCGTTTTACCAAACAACACCATGTACACATTCAATGGATGTAAAGGATCTTTCTATTATGCATGATCAGATACGGATGATGTAATAGTATCATCTACTTATGTAACAAGAAACGGAAATTTTTATTCGAAAAGAATGTCAACGGATGTTAACTTTAATAAAGGGACATGGGCATCTAGTAGTAATACTTCAAGTTCAAGCTCATCATCAAGCAAAAATAGTGATGAAATAGAGCTTTCAACAAACAGAAAATCTCCATCTACTAGTCAATATGTAAATTTAACTATCAAAACAGATAAAAACTATACAGGTAGATTATCATTAAGTGCAAAATATAGAAGCTCATCATCAAGTAGTTGGTCAAGTATTTCAAATACATCATCTACGTATTTTTCAAATTACTCTGATGAATGGGATGATGGATATTATAGAATGGTTTCTTCCGATAGAGGTGAAATTACAATATGAGATATAGTTAAATTTAAGAAGAGTGGTTACTATAGAATTTATGTAGAAGATACAGATGGAAATGAATCTTATATTCAATTCAATGTTGATACTGCTAGTTCATATGATAACAATGATGAGCTAAAAGTTACAGTATCTCCTTCTAATCCTGATACTTATGAGTGGATTAATTTAACTGTAAAAACTGATGCTGATTATGATGCTAGAATTAAAATTTCTAAACTTCAATATAAATCAAGTAGTTCAGATTCTTGGTCCACTATAAATAATATAACTTCATCAACTTATATTTCTGATTATTCTAGTGCTTGGTCTGATTCATACCATAGGATTGTTACTGATGAAGATGGGAAAGCTACATTAAAGAACATAGTTAAATTTAAGAAGAGTGGATACTATAGAATCTACGTAGAAGATACAGATGGAAATGAGTCATATGTTCAAATCAATGTAGATACTTATAGTTCTTCATCTTCTTCAAACAATAATGATGAAATTGAACTTTCTACCAATAGAGAGTCTCCTTCCACTAATCAGTATGTAAATCTTACTATTGAAACAGATGATGACTATGTTGGTAAATTAGTTCTATCTGCAAAATACAGAAAATCATCTTCAGATAGTTGGTCAAGTATTTCTAATACTTCTTCTACGTATTTCTCAGATTATTCTGATGAATGGGATGATGGATATTATAGGATGACATCATCAGACGATGGTGAAGTTGTATTAAAGAATTTAGTAAAATTCAAGAAGAGTGGATATTATAGAATCTATGTAGAAGATACAGATGGAAATGAATCTTATATTCAGTTTTCAGTAGGTGATATTGATGATGAAGAAGAAAGTAGTGTGGATGGATTTTCTGTTAAAGAATTAAACACAGTGAAAAAAGTATACAAAGAACGGAATAATATGGTATGACAAATGCAAAGACAGTATCCATCATTGAAGAGAGATACATATTGGATAAGATTATCTGAAAACTTCTATAACGATATGAAAGATGTAATAAACAATAAGAGAAACAGAGACTTTAGCGATTTTGATGATTTTCAAGAGGCATTTAATGATCGATATAATTATACAATGAGAAATATATAGTTTATTTATAGGAGAAAGAAAAGGCTGATCTATTGTTAGGTCAGCTTTTTGTTTGATTTTTATATGAATTATTATATAATCAAAAGGACGAAACAATAAGAATTTTATTATTTAACTATAACTAGAGATGGTAATTAACGTAATAATCAAGGATCCAAAATGAGATAAAATATGAGAATTTGTTGCTGAAAATTGAAAAAATATAGCAGAACTTGCAGCAATGCATGGAATAGATATTCCTGTTAGTTGTGGTGCCGGAGCCTGTGGGGTCTGCTTGTGTAAAGTTGAAGATTGAAAAGACATTGTAAAATGAGATGCGTTTAATTCTCCATTAATGCCATTAAAGACAGATGAAAACTGAAATCCTGAAGAGGTATTGACGTGTATATCTGGTTTCAATCCAGAAAAATTTAACGATTGAACGGATCATACTGTTATATTACAAAGAACATATTAAATATAAAAGGCAAGTTAAAGCTGATATAAAACAAAAAAAGATTCGTTTAGTACTAGGATGTATAAAGACAGTTGAAAAAAAGTATTAATTAATTTTTGTAGGAATTTCGTGCTTTTGGATTATTAAAAAATAAATGGTAATTGATTTTATTCTTGCATTTAAAGAGCTTCTAATTCAACAAGATGAAGAAGCATTCAATAAATTTTATTTGGATACAGTAGACATTTTTTTCCGTTATTTGAAAGCGAATTATTTTATAGAAGATGATGATATGCAAGATATTATCGCAGATTTTTATATTAAATGCCGGAATGGATTGCCCAATTTTGATATAGATCAGAGTTTTTCTGGTTGGGTTTGGTCTATATTCAAAAATACATTGAAAGATTTTTGGAAAAAAAGATGAGAATCTGCATTTAGCGAGATAGATACAGAAAGTGAGCTTTCTTTCGAAGATTCTTTAGAAGACGAAGAAGATTTTACTCAGATTTTAGATAATGAATACACATTTGAACAAATTCAACAAGCAATGTATGATTTGGATGAAACAAGCAAGGAAATTATATCATTAAAATATATCGAAGAAAAAAGCTATTGAGATATTGCTTGAATTCTATGAATTTCTCAAGATTTAGTAAGACAAAGATGTTCTAGGGCATTAAAAGCTTTAAAGATTAAACTTTGACAAGAATAATAATTTAATCTGAATTTATGTAACTTTTTTTAAAGAATGCAGCTGTGTTTTGCACCAATGGATTGAATCACAAACTGTGCAACTAGATTGATTACTAGTCAGATTTTTGAAAAATATTGAAAAAAATCTGATTCATTAAATTTGCGGACAGAATTTATGAATGTTGATGGATTTTTAATTAATCCAAATCAGGTCATTAAACATGCTTTAACAACTCCATGACAAAAACCAATTCTTCAAATTTACTGATGAAAAGAAGAAACCTTAATTGAAGCTACACAAAAAATTCAGAACGAATATTCAGGTTTGTTTAGCTGAATTGAGCTGAATACTGGATGTCCAAGCAATACTGTGATGAAAGTTGGATGATGAAGCGACATGCTGAAAGATAAAGAGAAAACGCTGAAAATTATTCAGAAATTATCAAACATTCCGTGACAATTATCATTTTCCCTCAAAACAAGAGCATGATTAAATGAAAACGATAAAATACAGCAGATGGATTTTTTAGTAAAAGCCTCTAAATATTGTAATAAAATTTCAATTCATTGAAGAACATTAAAACAACTTTATTCATGAGATTCAGATCGAAAGTTTATTCATGAGGTAAAAGACAAAATTAAAAAAGTTTGAGATCCTAATTGTAAAATTATCGGTAATTGATGAATTAATTCTTATATTGATGCTGAGAATAAACTTTTAGAATTTAATCTTGACTGAGTAATGGTAGGTCAGGCGGCCATTTGAAATCCACGAATATTTACCACGCATAAACCGATTTTATCAGAAAAGTGCGAAACCGTATTAAAACATTTAGATTACAGTATTGTTTGTGATCAGCGATTTAATGAAAAAATTGTAAACAAATCATGAGAGATTACAGTTAAAGATTTAGAGATTCCGCTAGAGTGGATCGAAAAAAAAGTAAAAGAAAATAAAAATAAATCTGGACTTCAACCACATACAATAGTAGAGTTTAGAAAATTTCTCTTCCAATACGTAAAATGAATTCCGTGATCCAAAGAACGAAAACAACAAGTTTTGTCTTGTAAAGATTATCAAGACTTGAAGACACAAATTGAAAAAATATTTAAATAATGTAATAGTATACAAAAAAGCCAACCTTAACGATTGGCCTTTTCTTTATATATTAATGAATATCTACTAATTATTTTCAGATTTCCTAAAGAAAACCACGTAAGCACCATACAATACAATAGCAGCTATAGCAACATACAAAATATTTTCAGCAGGTCCTGTTGCTGGAGTAGCTTTAATTGGTTCTTCTTCTCATCTTTTTGCATCAGCTTTATAATAAACTTCCTTACATCAGTTTGTAAGCATGAAATTTTGTTCTCCATCCCATTGCATATTATAATCAAATTTTTCATCACTCATCTTGGCTGTTCATAGGCTTTTATAAACTTCAGATTCTGGATCGAATATAGCAATTTCTACAACATCTCATTCAATACTAGACCATTTTAAAGTAAGTGTATTTCAGTTTACTGTATGTGTAATATTAGCAAGATCCATTCATACACAAGAAGCTCCATGCTGTTCTATAACCTCTTCTTCGCTAGCGTTTTTTGTAGTCTTTAATGTATCACAAGCAGAAGCCTGTAAACATTTATTACCATCCACCAAGAAACAGATTTCCTTTGATGGAGTACCAACAACATCAAACATATCAGCAGGAGAAATGAATCCGTAGTATACAGTATTTGAATCAATATCTGCTACAGGAATCTCAAATTTTACATCACTATCATTATCACCAATTTCTACTTTTTTCATCATGATTTTTGAAACATCAACTGATGGATCTGAAGATTTTATTTGATCTACACGATACGGACTAAAGAATAGATTATAAACATTTGCTTTGTCCATTGTTGAGTCTTCAACTATTGAAGATGTGATAGTAACACCATTGTTAACCTCACAACTTATAGTAGTAGAGTCAGCATATCACCGAGTATTTTCATACTCATTTAAGAGCTTAGAATGAGCTCCATCAACTTGTGGAGTTCCATCATAAAATAAATCTGAAATCTCTAATTGAGCGCTAACAGCTCAGCAAAGTATACTAGATAACGCTATAATACCTGCCAAAGATAATAATGATTTTTTCATGATATAAATTAAATAAAAATAAAATATCACACAGCTACAATACTAAGACTTATATTTTTATATTTGAAGAATGCAAATAGAAATATTAATATCTCAACAAGAAAAGATTCTCTTTCATAAAAAAAATATATATAAATATTTACTTTTATTGTATAATGTGTAAACTATTTTAAAATAAATGATGAATATTATTAGACAATTTCATGTAAATAATAAATTTTTTAATAAAATTAAAGTCGTTCAATCCTATAAAAGTCAATATTTTTTAGTATAGTTTTGTGTAATATAAAATAAAAAATATATTTTCAATTTGATTTTTCAGTTTGTAAATTTATAAGGTCGTCGTTGTGTTTTTTATTCACTTAATTTTTCATGAGGAAATTGTTTATATTTCTTTCGATGGTGTTTGGTATATTCATATGATTTACATTTGCTGCTCCTAGTATATTAAATCTTTCACATACAACACATTGAGATAATGTAACAATAAATCGAACAGATAATTCAGATTGATGATACGTAGATATAAACCTTCAAGATCCACAGACAAATGATTGGTTACATTTCGGAGAAGTTAAAATAAGTGATCAGACATTTACCTATACTAAACAATGGGATTGAGACCAAAGAATATGGATGATTCCATGAGATGGTTGAGATGAAATTAAGTTTGTTATAAAGTGAAAGAATCCAGCATCCACAGTAACTAATAAAAAAGCCCCTAATTGAGAGCAACCTGAGGTTACGAGAACAGTAATTCCTGTTGTCCCAAAAACAGGACCAAGTGGAAGTTTGATATGAATCATCTTAGCTACATTAGCAGTATTTGGTGGATATATTTATATAAGAAAAAGAGCTGACATTTAGTCAGCTTTTTTCGAAATAATCTATATCATTATTTTTCAATAATTCCTTTATCTTGTACTTCTTTTCAAATTTCTTTAGATACCTCATTTGCTTTTTCTTCCACTTTAAGCCATGATTGAGGAATCTTATCTTTATTTGCTCTAACAAATTCAAGTGCAGCGACATTATCTACATCTTCTTGTGAAATCTCTGGAGAATATTCTATTCATAAATCTTTCAATTCTTTAATAGAATCTTGGATTTCTGTAGTAAGTTGTCAGGCAATTTTTCATTTTTCTTCAGCATTTAAAGAATTCCACAAATCAGGGAAAAATTTAACCTGTTCCTGATTTTCAGGGTTATTAACTATACCTTCAGCCATTTGTTTTAATTCTTCATCTGATGCCTCTTTGATATTTATACGTCTTTCAGTATCTTTAGATGTTTCTGCAACTTGTTTAATTTCTGGTGTAGGTGTCATTTTTGTATAAATTAATAAATAAAAGTTATTTAACCATTAAATGAAAACCATTTTCATCATGCTGTAAAGCATAAACCCAAGACTCTTTTCAGATTTGTATAGGATATTCATTTGCTCCATCCGGAATACTGTACACATTTCTACCATTCACATCTTCAACATGAATAATAAGCAATTTTGTTCTTCTTTGTGAATCGTACCGAAAATTGATAGGAATAATACAATCTCCATTTGGAGTTAGAGTTGGTTCGATATCATTTCCAATTACTTCAAATCAAAAATGAATTCCATTTCTTTCTCATGATTCAAAATCTATTAGTCATTCATTTTGTAAATCCTCTTTGATAATACGAAGATTGTGTTTTGTTAGCTTTTTCTCCGACTTTTCATGGGAAAGGTTTTTGGAAAATGAAGCTAAATCTGACAATCCACTTGTTTCATCGACAATCAGCGTTCATAATTCCGATTCAAGTCATTGAAGGAGTTCATTTTGAGATGCTTTAATTCCTTGCACCTCTTTGTTGTCTGTGTTGTTTGTCATTTTTTTGAGGTTAAAGAATTAAATATCATTAAGTTTAGAGTCTAATTCTGCCAAACTTTTTGCATCTTTTTTTGCTTGTTCTTTTTTTTGTTTATCAAAACTGTCCATCGCTTGGATAGTTTCAACCATTTTATTTTCTTTTATTGTTGCGGTAATTTTATCCATAGCTTTTTTTAGAATAATAACGAGCATGTCTATGGAGCGTTCTTCAAGCTGATCGTTTTGTACCATAGCCTTGATTCATCGTCACATTTCCCACTCTGGTAAAGCATCAATTACTGCTAAGATATACTCTTTTTTTGTCATACCAAGTATTTTAATTTAAAATCTGCATCCAATTATATTCGAAAACACAAAAAAAGTCAAAAAAAATCAGACTTTTTTATTCAATATTTTTTAATAAAAAAAATGAGGGGTTTCGAACTCCTCAAATCTCTAGTTTGAATGCATTAATTCATTGACTTGATATTGCCAATTTAACATATGGGGCGAGCTATGGGATTCGAACCCATGACCCTCTGGACCACAATCAGATGCTCTAACCAACTGAGCTAAGCTCGCCATACCTATTATATGAACACGAGGAATAGTAAATATTTCCATAACAAATTCAAGTAAGATTTCCTAACTTGAAAATTTTATACAAAAATATACGATACAAACTATATTATTCATTTTTTATGAAATAAGATATGAAAATAGCCTGAGCTATAATAATGTGTATTTTGTTGTGATATTTCTGGATTTGGTTAATTCAGCACATTTTTGCTAAACAGCAGAGAAAAATATCTCGAAAATTATTCTGAACAAGCTTTGTATTAGTATGATCTTTATTCGTATTTAATTTTATAATTAAATCAATTTTTCCGTGAATTGAAGCTATTCAAAATGGCACAATTTCGCTTAGTCGATGGTGATCGTTTTTATTATATTGTGGATTAATTTTTTTATTTTTAATCTTATTAAGTTGAAATCGGAAGAGAAAGCAGATTCGATTTTTGTTTTTGATATGGATGTTATTGTTTGCAATAGTTTGATTTTTTGGATTAAAAGTATGAATTTCTGCTACGGTACTATATTATTTACTATTAGCATATTCTGAAGAATTTTTAAAAATTTGAGCAACAGAAAATGAAGTAAGTAAAACAAATTTCTATTCATCAGATTTGTTGTTTTTTTCTATCTTTATAGCTTTAGGATTTAGTATTATAGAAAATTTATTTTACCTATGAAGTGAAATTCTTTCATCCAATCCAGAATGAGTTTGGTGATTGGTTTTTTGAAGATGAATTTTTACTTCATTATTACATTTTATTGCAACAGGGCTAATAGCTCTATTATTGTACAAATATTACCAACAAAAATACCTAAAAAACCTAAACACTCGACAAAAAATATGGAGAATAGTAGTGGCAATATTAGTCTGAGTACTAATTCATCGATGATATAATTTATCAATCCAACATGCAAATTTACTTATATATATTATATTAGTATTCTGATGATATTTTTTGCTAACATACTTATTGTTCCTAAGCGACTCATTATATATAAAAAAGGATTAAACAGTAGATATACGAAACATATTTATTAAATATAAAAAATTTTATATTCTTATATAATATTATAATATGTATACACCAAGTCAAGAAATTTTGGAAAAATATGCAGATGTAATGGTAAATTTTGCACTTCGATGATGAAATGGAATTAATCCATGAGATATAGTTTTTGTCCAGATTCCAGAATGTGCTAAACCATTTTACATTCCTCTTCAAACTGCAATACTTAAAGCATGATGACATCCAATTATGCAATACTTACCAGACGGAGTAACTAGAAATTTCTATGAAAACGCATCAGATGAGCAGCTTAGTTTCATTCCAGAAGCATACCAAAGATGAAAAATTGAATCAATGACACATAATATATTAGTTATAGCGGATTCAGATTTACATGAATTAGATGGAATCCAACCATCTAAGATGATGAAAAGAATTCAAGCAAATAGAAAAATTCGCGATTTGAGAGACAAAAAAGAAAGAGAATGAAAATTCTCACGAACTATATGTATGTATGGAACAGAAGCCATGGCAAAAGAAGCATGATTATCATTAGAAGAGTATCGAAATCAGATTATTTCAGCCTGTTTTTTAGATGAAAAAAATCCAGTTCAAAAACGGAAAGAAGTAAATGCTGAAACTCATCGTGTAAAAGATAAACTTAATGAACTCAAGCTAGAATATGTTCATGTAATCTGACCAGATGAAGATTTAAAAGTAAAAATCTGATCAGATCGTTTGTGGGAGGCATGATGAGGATGCAATATCCCGTCATTTGAAGTTTTTACATCCCCTGACTGTAGAGATGTAAATGGCCGAATGAAATGTAATCAGCCTTTATATAGATATTGAAGCTTAGTCGAATGAATAAGACTTGAATTCAAAGATTGAAAATTAATCTTCGCTCATGCAGATAAAAATGATGAGATTTTACAAGAAATGGTAAAAATTGAATGAATGGATCATTTGTGAGAGTTTAGTTTAACCGATGCGAGAATATCCAAAATTACTCATTTCATGGCAGAAACTCTTTTTGATGAAAATGTTGGATGAGAATATGGGAATACACATGTAGCTTTATGAAGATGATTTGATGAATGTTATGCATGAGATAAAAACAGGCTTGAAGATGTAAATTTCAAAAAATCTATTTGACTAAATATGTCTCCAGAACATGTGGATGTAATCTCTACCGCCAAAAGAAAAGTAATCTGAATTTTATGAGACGGGAAAGAGATACTAATATATGAAAATGGTAAATTCATGATATAAAAACATATAACATATTATATCATAAAATTCAAAAAACGCAAGTACATAATCGTGAAAATTGTATCAAAATATTTGCGTTTTTTTTGATTTGGGGTTATAATTTGACTAAAGATATTTTTATTCAATTACTATACAAAGATGAACAGATTTAGTACAGATTTACATCCAAGTTTCCTTTTCCCCGGTAGTGATGTTTTTATATCTTCATGAGAGGAGTATAGATCGCCAGAGTCATCAACCAATCGTGAGCCTACACAAAAAGATAAAGAATTAGAGGCGGCAACTAAAGAAAGGGATGAAGAAGTAAAAACAGAGATAGAGTGATCTAAAAAAGAAGAAGAAGATCTTCAACAAGATATTATTTTTTCGAACATACCAAACGAGATCTATTCTGAGGTTCAAGGATATTACACAGATAGGGGGCAATTAAAAAGAGATAGTCAGAGATGTCAAGCAAGGATGACAGCTGTGGATGAAAGTGGTACAATGTATACCAATGTTCGAAACAAAAAAATGAGTGAGTGATACAAACATTTAATGGCAGAACTTAAAGAAAATTGATATGCTAATGGTGTTATTAACGGAAAAAGAATTACAGAAGCTGAAATAAAACAAATGTATCTGAAAGAATGTAAAAAACAATTTAAAGACAAAATCTGGTCAGCGGGAGATAAACAATTTGATCAAATTAAGGATACTATTTTTTGAAGTGATTCAGATAAATATCCAGCAGACAAGATATATAGAGATTTAACTTGAGCAGCAACAATCCATGAAGTAAATAGAGTATCTATGGAATGATATGATCCAGACATCTTAGATGAGGGATTGTGAAATAATAATCAAAGTGTAGAAAATATGGGAGACAAGCAAAATAGAAATTTTTTGAAAAACGATCTTACTGAATATTTACGAGGAATCAAAAAGACTTCATGAATTGTAAAAGCTTTGCAACGATTACCAATTTTTAATGCAAAAGTTGATAAGCCATCTGAAGAAGATAGGAAGGCGATCGATAACTTTTTGAAAGTTGCTGAGAAAATTACTGTATCAACAGGAGAAGATAAAGCTGTAGCATTGTTGAAAGTCCTAAATGATAGCGAGCTCAATACAAATACACCAGAGTCAAAATATGCAGAAGTATTAAGTAAGCGCGGAATAACAGTAGAAAAAAAATATTTAGATGATCTTGTAAGAGTTGGAAAGTTTTATCTATCAACACAAGTAGAATGAAACTCTCCTAAGGGTCAACATGCTATTTATTTAAGTGTTTTAAAAATAATTGAAAAAGAGGGTGGAGTAAGTAACGCTGTTAGAAAATTTAAGCCTATCGTAGAGCAAGCAAAACAGGATGCAAAAACAGAAAAAAAAGAATGATACTCAGATGGAAGAAAATTAGATCAAGTAAATCCAGATTTTAAAACATTTGCATCAAAATTATCTATTACAAACTTCGCAAATGCTACTAGATTAGCCATGCTTGATGATAATTATTTTAAAAACACTCCAGTAGAAAAGGTGTTAGCAAATTTGAATAACGATAAAATGATTGATGCTAGAGATATTTGATGAGAAAAATCATGACAGCAATTCTTAGCGGTATTTAATCAAGTATGAAAAGAGACAGCACTGAATAATTTATTTGCACGTGCTAAACTGGAGAATGATATGTTAGGTCTTGGACTGGATGATGTTTTCAAAGGTGCAGCAACTCAAATAGATGCAACAACTTTATTAGAGACATTTAATGGTGGACAAGCCACAGATCAACCAAAGGATGGAGCTTCAGAGCAATCATGAGAAAATGGGGTTCCGGCAGTAGTAGACAATCTACCAACTGTATCAAAATTAGAAACAGAAATTAAAAACTGAAATAGAAAACTAATTTTATTATTACAAAATATTATTAGTAAACCGGGATCAGATTTGATTTCATTAATGTCTAGAGATGTAAATAAAGATCCATTTGAATGACTTAATCTCGCAGAAGCTAAGGCATCAGCAGATAAAGCAGCAGCAGAAATGATGTCAAAAATAAAAGTAGAACAGTTAAGATTAGCTTGATTTCAAACTCCTGAATCAATGCAATCTGGATTGGCTAATGCATTGTATACCGAATATACAAGATGAGTAGGAATATGAGGTAAGATACCATTTGATCAATGGGTAAAATGATTAGATTTGAATGCTTGATTCCAATATAGAAATGACGGAACTGTTGCAATATGATTGGGTATAAATTACAAAGCCTCAGCAAATTTATGAAAATGATGGTATATGAATCCAGAATTATCTGCTGGAGCATTTATCCCATTGTGATACTGAAAAGTAGATGCACAATCGATCGGAGGTGCATGATTAAATCTTGAGACAGCTAAAGAACGAGTTACAAAAAGTTGAGCATTACAACACATTTGACTAAATACAGGAGCTCGGGTAAGTTTTACATGAGCAGTTGTAGTATCCGCATGACTTAATCGAAGCCAAGATAGAGTTGCCTGAATAGATAAGGCAGAACAGGAAATGAAAAACAAATTTGGAAGTGAAATAATCGGACCAATACTAGTATGATTAGATACAAGATGAATCAAAAAACTAGATTTTAGTAATGTCGATGTGGCAAATAGTGTAAAAGCTATGATAAGAGACTATGCTAGTAAAAATGGAGTAAAAGAAGAAGACATGGAAACAGTAGTAGATTCGACTCTCAGACTACTAATAAATTACAACAATGCAGATATTTCTCAGCCAGAAATAAGAGACATTATTTCTCGCGAAGTGGCAGAAAGATTTGCTTTAGCGTGGGCAAATGGAAAGAAAGAGGATGCAACAAAATGAGCATATTTATGATGAGCTTCACTTGGAGCATTCTGGGTTGTATGAGCTCCATATGTATGAATATATGCAGGTATACAGATAAATAAACATAATTTGGATGGTTATGGGGATAGGTGGTGACAAGAATATGGATTAGATCATGACTACCAAGGATGATGGAATGAAGATTTAATTAAGAAGTTCAATCAGGAAGCATGATTTAGTGAAGAACAAGGATTAAAAGTAGAAAATGGATTTGTTGTTGTTCCAAAAAATCTTGCAATTAGAGTCAATGTAAATGAAAAATTGAAATGAAATATGAAGAAGGATCAACAATGAAATATTCTTCTTCACGTACAAACTCCAATGGCAGCAAAGAAACGACAATGAACAGCCACACAATCAAAAGAGATAATTATTTGATGAAGATCATGAGAGAATTTTATAAAACTAGATAAAGCATGACAAGATTGGTTTACAGATGGAGATATAAATGCAACTAATATTCTTCAATTGGGAGAAGGTATTAGAACGTATACCCCAGATTTGGTAAAACAAGCAATAAGTGCATTGAAAGAAAAGTCTCCAAAATGAGATAAAATTCAACAACTTGAAATAGGTGATGATAGAATGCAAGCAATATGTGAAAAATCTAACGAGATTAATACAAAAGAACCTCCTCATAAAGTAAAACTTGTTATAGATGCAGATGCAAGCTGAAACTTAACAATCATGGATCCAGTAGAATGAGATGAATGAAGATGACTAGATATGGAATATAATGCTAAATTTGAAATGATTGATACGCAAGCAAAGGCTATCGCAGAAAAGGTGTATGCTGAGGCATTAAAACTAAGCAATCCAACATATTTGTGGCAGGTGAAACATACAACAAATTGAAACAAACCATGGCCAGAATACAAACCTTTTGATGATGCAATGCAATCTGGAAATTATACAGCAGCAAGAGATGCAATAAAGCCAATTTTTACAAAGTTAGACCAAAAATATAAATGACAATCGCATTTTAGTGATGTATTGACTGAATTAGATAAAATTGAGAATAATGTTACATTATGACAAGCGTTAATGTCGATTAGAAATGTCTTTGCAAGGGCACAAAGTGTAAAATGAGGTACAGATGGACAATATCATTTTGGTAAAGAATCAATGTCAGATATTATTGCGAGAAGAGCATGAAGCACAAAGAGATGAGAACAGATCAAGTGAACTCTCAAAAGATCAAATATTCCAGAAGAATATAAATCAGGATATTTAGCCTTACTTAAGGCATCAGAAGATTATAGAATAGCACATCCTGAATTGTTTAATAAAAAAGAGGCAAAAGCGGCACTATTAGATAATACAATTTGATTTAATCTATGAGACCATACAAATCCAGAAAATCCATTGTTCAATCCTCAGATTTATGACCCAATGGTTGATTTGAATGCATTGGAAGGTTTTGGATTCTCGGCAGATCAAAGAAATGCATTACACAAGCGTGCAATGGAAAATGTTGCAAATAATACGGTACTTATTACTCCTATCTTAAAATATTTATGATTGGATGAATGAACTAAACCAACAATAAAAGAGTTTAAAGATTGACAACTTACTCTTGACGTTTGAGGAAAACAAGTTATATTAAACGCGAAATTAAATTTTGGATATTTTACTCAATGTGTAAACCATACAATTATTTTGAGTGATATATCTGCGACATGACCAGATGGAACTAGTGTACAGTTCAATTCCGGAGTATGGCAAACATGAAGCTATCGAGAATGAAATAAGAGTACAATCACTTCTACTACTTCAATTACTATTGGTGTAGCTGCGGTTACTGGAAGAGGAGGAGAAACTCAATGATCAATGCCAGGTAATGGTAAAACAGGATGAAAAGATCCTGATTATAAGCCCAACTTAGATTTTTAATAACTATAAGTATTTTATAAAATAATTATTATAAAATGAAAAAATTTGTTACAGGGTTATTAACACTATCAATAACCATAGTAGGTATAATGTATGCATGAGATATAAACATAAATCATGTTACTTCGCAACCAGTTTGTAATAATAATGAGTCTAAGACAATAGATGTGTATATGACATGAAATACCAATACCTACACAATTTATCCATATGATGCCTATTGGAACAATGATAGCGATGTTTTGCTTAACAATAAAACATCGGTGGAAATGTGGAGTAGAGAATGAGTTCTCTCTGACTGTAATAATTGGGTTCTAATGAGTAATTATATAAAAAAGGGACATCCTACACCTGATACAAATCGAGCTCTTATCCTTAGAACAGTGAATGACAATTGATGTATATTACATAAACCAACAACACCAAGAACTAATCAATCAAGTGTAGATGCTATAATCCATTATACAATATGATTTAAAAAGAAAGGTAATGATGGTTATTTAAACTGAAAGTTTTATTATAGAACTGTTGGTAATACACAATATCAGTGTCTTAAAAGTGATTGAAGTTATACGTCTGTAAACAATGTTAGTCAATGTCCGGATATTACAGTTTGATATAATTCAACTCAAGGATATCATACATGAGAATGCTTAAAATATAGAGTGTTTCGATGTGGAGACGGTCAGGTAACCAACTGAGAAATATGTGATCCAAAAGCAGAACCATGGATAAGCAACAATGCATGTGATCCAGTAACATGTAAAGAAACAGCTCCAAAATGTAATTCGTCTTATAACTGACAAACTGTTACTAGTTTAGTGGAATGATCTTATTTATGTGAAGTATGATCTGTTTCAGATTTCGTATATGATGAAATAACTCATATGTGGACATGGAAGTGTCAAAATAAAGCAGGAACTCCAGTAGAATGTTACGCAAAAAAACCGTATAAAGGCAAACTAAACGTTAAAAAGGAATTGTTGGGTACACAATATGTAACATCAGAATGAGAAGAGTTAAGATGGCAAATTAAAGTGACAGCAGAATGATGAGATGTAAATAATGTGGTCATAAAAGACAAATTACCAAAAACAAGTGATTGAAGATGAGTTTTGTCATATGTAAATTATAGTCAGAATTTGCCAGAAGGGGTAAATATGAATGCAAATCAGCCTGAAAGAAAGGATAATGGTCTTGTTTTAGAGCGACATACGACATGAACATTAAAATCTGGACAATCAATAATTTTGATAGTAACCACAAAAGTGGAAATAATGCCGGACAAAGACTGATATGAAAATATAGCATGTGCTTCAGCAGAATGAGTACCGGAAGATTGTAAACCAGTACCAATTAATACATCTTGAAAAATTGAAGTTAAAAAAGAGGTAGTAGTACCGGCGGATAACATTGTAACTAAAACATGAGAATCAGTAGAATGGAAAATTACTGTAAAAGCTATTGGTTGAGATGTAGAAATGAAATATATAGAAGATACACTTCCAGATGAATTGGTATATGATTCATATAAGAAAGAACATGTTCCAGCATGAATCACAATTTATGATCCAGAAAATCCAGGAAAAGTGATTACATGGAAGACAACATGAACATTAAAATCGTGAGAGTATATTGAATTGCGTCTATACACTAAAGTAGTTAAGATGCCTCAAGAACAAGTAAAGAATATAGCGTGTGCTGTACCTGTTACATGATGAAAAGAATGTTGAACGTGATCAACAACAAAACTTTGGATTAAGAAAAAAATTTTAGATGGAACGGATTTAGTAGATAGTATTACTTTAAAACCATGAGATACTATTATATACAAGATTACGTTTGGAAATGAAGGAAATAAAGATGTATATGTTTCAATAAAAGATTTCTTACCAAAAGGAGTTACATTTCTTTCAGGTAGACTTAATATTACATATACTTCGCAGGGACAGCAACATTGATGATGAGAAGTGTCATATAATTGAGAAAATATAACAATAGAGTGAATAGATGTTGCACTTTATTCTTGAGTATTTCTGCGTGGTGGTTATGAGTGAGAATTGATTATATATGCTCAAATACCTGAATCAGTTACAGATGAAGGTCTAAACACAACAAATTTTGCATGTATATATAATGAAAGTGGTGATAGAATAGCTTGTGATGATGTTGTATATCATCTCAAAAAAGACACAACACCACCTTCAAAACCAGGTGACACAAGAAATCCATATTGTGATTATGCAAAATGGCAAGGTAATAACGTATTCTGTAAAGTAGGAGGAGCTAGTGCTAAAATGCAACTTACATGTATTTATAATTGAAAAAGAACAATTTTGGGAGATAAGCCATCAGGTATGGTGCCAAATTACGAGTTTAAAAACGTATGATCATGGTGTGATGATGGTACACTACAGTGTGAAATATGGAATGGAGACTGGTCAACAAGTAAAGATTGCAAACTTTCTACTAATGAATCAGAAGCTCCACAATGATGTTTTAATGTAAATGAATGAAACTTCTCTATCGAAGAATGAGAGATAATGCCATTCTATTGGAATATGGCAAATCTTAATAGCGATTATTATGGTAATCCTGATAATTATACTGAAATGAATTGAGATTATAGTAATGCAAAAGATAATTATGAAAACGGATGAACTTGTAACGAAAGTCAAGATGGTAAAATTGCAAAAGATTCCATGGTATGTACATTTATTATCGCAGATGGAAGTGGAAATCACTATGGAATAAGAAATGGAAAATATGAATATAACTATTTATACAAAATAGAATGACCATGTCTCTCTGAAAATGAAACAGCAATAACGAAAAAACCTCTAATAGAAGCACGATACAATCAAATGGTTAAAACTTATTGTGATGATAGTAGAACATGTTATTTCTATTATGGAGCAGAAAGAAGCGGTATTAATAAATTTAAGAGAGCAGTTTTGCCAACAGCAGTATATTATATAGAAAAATTTGGAAAAGAAGCACAAATCTATGCTAATGTGTGAGAAGATTCTTGGGATTTTATGTGAAGTTTTCCAGATGAAAATAATAAAGCTTTCTGAGAATATAAAATACTACTAACAGGTGTGAAGTACTCAAAGTGTGAGAATGGAAATTGGACTAAACAATCTTCAGATAGTACATGTAATACTAACTTTATGCTTACAAATTCATATACAGTTCAAAAGACTCCATCATGAAATTTGAAAGCATCAACTACTGAATTAGACAAATATTTGTCTTACGATGGAGAGAGGGTATTTACGAAACTTCTTAATGCTATTAAGACTACGGAATATAATTCAAATTCAAATGTTGATAATGCAATGAAGACATTTATCGATAAGTATTCAAAATTAGCGGTTCAAGTAAATTTATGAAATAATTCATTTTTAGAATGAACAGATGTTAGAAAGGTTCCATGAAAAAATATTTACTTTGTAAGTGGAAGTTTGACAGTTAAATGATGAACACAATCTATAAAAACTCCGTTTACCATTGTTCAGACAAGTGACAACGCAAACGTTACAATAAGTTGAAATGTACAACATAATATGATGCTTTTAACTAATTGAAATATCATATTTAAATGAGATTGTGAAAGTGATCAGACTGTAAAATGAATCTTCTATGCCAAGGGAAAGCTAAATAGATATGCAAAGGCAAGAAATGACAATATAAACACTTCTGTTTGGTGTACAAACGGATGACTTCATGTTAGGTGAGTATTAATTTGAAGTAATTTTGATAAGTTAATGGATAATAGTAGATCTAATATTAATGATCGGTTTATAGGTCAAGTGTCTAAGAGAAAAGAATATGTAATGAATTGAGCAAGTGTACTTATCGAATACTCGCCATCAATCTTTAGTAAATCTACTATGCCTCCAGGTGCAGAAGACTTTACAACAGCATTAAGTATTTATAAACAATAATAAACAATAAAGAAGCTAATCTCAAAAAGAGGTTAGCTTTTTTTAAAATAAAAAATGTAGATTGATATCCAGCTTTTAATTTTACATTATTCTTTTGTCAAAAAAATCTTTCTCTTGCAATTGATAAAAAAAATAATATCTTAAACCTAGTTTATTGAAATACATACATATATGGAAATCAAGAAGATAGATACAACTACACAGAAACAAACAATCCTTGCTACTAGGCCGGATAGTTTTGAAGATTTTGTATGACAATCTCATATCAAAAAAATGCTTCAAACAGCTATCACCAGTGCCAAAAAAAGAAATTGACCACTATGACATATCCTTTTTTCATGACCAAGCGGATTTTGAAAAACTACTATGGCTCACATTATTGCTCAAGATTTGTGAGTAAACAATAAAGTAATCACAGCTTATGCAATTTCTAAGCCTAGCGAAATAGTTAGTATTCTCAATGCATTAGAATCATGAGATATTTTATTTATAGATGAAATTCACCGTCTTAAACCAAATGTAGAAGAAGTTCTTTATACTGCGATGGAAGATTTTGTTGTCGATATGGTGATGCCAGAGTGATGAAATATTAGGATCCCAATCAATCCATTTACCTTAATCTGAGCCACAACCAAACCAGAAATGTTGTCTAAACCGATGAAGAATCGTTTTGTTTATTCTTTCCATTTAGTTGATTATACAGATGCAGAGAAGTCTGTAATTATTCAAAGATATCTTCAAGTTTATGATGTCAATCATGATTCAAACATTCCTGCAGAAATAGCTAAAAAGGTTGATTCAGTACCTAGAGAAATCCATAATTTATGTATAAAAATCCGTGATTATTGTGTAGAAAAGTGAATCAAAAATCTGACTTCCAAAGAGTTGTCAGAATTCTTTCAACATGCTCAAATTCATGATTGAGGACTTACTCCCCTACACGAGAGATACTTGGAAGTTCTGGCTCAATATGACAGACCAATCGGACTTAGAGTAATTGCTACTCAACTTTGAATGTGAGAAAAGGCTGTAGAAGACGATATAGAACCATTATTACTTAAACTCTGAAAGATAGAAAAAACTACACAATGAAGAGTGCTTTCAGGATGACATAAATGATTATTCTAATCATAAAACTTGAAAAGCAACTACAAATCATTATTTAGATATCAGCTTTATAGTTTAATTATTATGTTATGAAAAAAAGTTTTTGATTCTTATCTTTATTATGAGTATTGTTTCTTTCATGATGTGGATGATCTATGAATATTGTAGAATACAATGATTCTTTGGTAGATATAGTTAAAGAGTGTACAGATTCTAACCAAGAATTATTTAAAAATTTTAATACAAATGAAGTAAGTGTTGACTCGATTTTACAATCTATCCAAGATAGTATAACTATATGTCAAGGTTCTCAAGTAAAGGCATCTCAAGTGTGAAATTATGAAAAAGATAGCAGCCTAAAAGACGCTGTAGTTGAGTTGTTGGCGTTGGAAATCGATTATCTTCAAAAATTTTCTGCAACTAGCCGTTATCGAAATATAGACAACATAACAGAAGAAGATAGAGAGGAATACAACTGAATAGTAAGTGATTTAAATGAAACTCAGAACTCCCTAAACCAACAATTTACTAAGTTACAAGAAGTACAAGAAGCTTTTGCAGCAAAACATGCTCTAAAATTAGAATAAAGTAATATTTATTATGTAAATCCTGACGTCGTTCAGGATTTTTTGTTTATAAAAATCTTGTATAAATAAAAAGAGATTGTCGTAATTTATAACCAACACTTCTGCCATTTTTTGTAAAAGTCAAGACAAACATTCGGCGTTCTTTCATTGATATATAAAGAAATACTAGTTAATAACTATAAACTTTAAACAAAAAGAATGGCATCTTTTAAACCAATTTAGACACCAAAAAGCTTGAAATTTTAGCAGATTATCCTATTATACTAGCTGTACGAAGTACTTTTTATTTCATACTTATTAGTACTAATGACTAAAACTGCATTAATCGCTAGCTTAGCAGAAGAATTAGGAGTTTCTAAGAAACTAGCTGCTGAATTAGTAAACGCTTTCATCGA
>Ga0247608_10002243_pt1 | contig 24689 bp, 21 predicted proteins | sample 176DNAGHGlowgp2_FD_193490 | JGI IMG/M metagenome (GOLD analysis project Ga0247608, IMG submission 193490) | Sheep rumen microbial communities from Palmerston North, Manawatu-Wanganui, New Zealand - 1766 DNA GHGlow gp2 | ecosystem: Host-associated > Mammals > Digestive system > Stomach > Rumen ... | reverse complement strand
AATATCTGCCCGTATTCTGGCTATTCTTTTTTTAATAGCGACATAGCTTCTATCCTCATCCTCGGCAATATCCTTTATCAACTTTTTTTCTACCAAAAATTGTTTCATTATCTTGAAATCATTGTTATTTAAGCTGTTGACAACATCCACCAGAAGCTCGTAATCCGTTATCATGATATTGATCAACCGTATATCTGTTTCATACAGAGATGCATCTTCAATACCTGTGAGCAAATGTCGATCAATCTCACCAGTAACAAACGCCTCATCCAACGTTGCCTCTAAAATCGCCTCATCCGCTGTAGGATCTCCCAGGGCAGAAGTTTGCACCCTCACGCCCAGTTCACCTCTGTTATGGCTTCTCAAAAACTCACGCTCCGCCTGCAATTTATATCGCAATTTCTTCTTTGCCATGCAGATCAAACCGGGAAAACAGTTGTAATTTTCCATCATAATGGTAAACCTGTCTTCCGGACCCGCCATTCTATACGCATCTAATAATGAATCTTTTATTTTAGTCATCTTTTTTTCTCCTTAAAAACAACACTTTCGGATCATTCTCTCAAACACAGCCACATCTTCAGGACAATCCGCACGAGACATGTATTTTTTTAACACCTTGATCTCCTCCGGCGAATGAGCCAGTTTCAATGGTGTAAAGCCAGCCTGCAGTCTGACGCCACCCCCATTACCGGGAACCATCTCTATCGGGTATTCAAGCATTAGTTCCTTTACATCGCTGCTGATGGTTCGTTTAGACACATAAAGCTCTCGCGACAGATATTCACATGTAACATGCCCACGTTCTCGCACGATTTCATAAAGTCGCTGCTGTCGTTCCGCTTTTGGTGTCCGCTGGCTCATCGCTTTCCCTCCTTTCTGGCTCCCGCCATTTTTTGATAAGTAATATCATCCAAACTGGAAGTCCTATTTCCACTTTGAAAAATCAATTAAAAAAAATTTCAAAAAACAAAAAGTGCATCATCTAAGTGCAAATTCACAAATTAATAAAAGGCGCTGCAAAGCAAAGGATGCGATGCCACTCCAACACAGAACTATGATTATTCTGTATTTGAAATAAGCTCGTATCCCCTTCACAGGCGCCTGTTATGGGATTTCTAAGTCACTTGGATTTTTCTGAATCAAATAAGGCATCCGAAATAATCGGACATCTTTTTTCAAAACAGAAAATGTTTATTATATGAATAATGGTCTTATACTTATAATCAATTAAAATGAATTGCCATATGTAACTTCAAGTCCAACAAATACTTTTTTTGATCCTTTTTTTAAAATGATTCGATTACGTTTCACCGCTCTATAGTCAAAAAAAACGCATGAAAAGAGCCAGCTATCAGCTGATCATCCTTTCATGCGTCCGCGGTGGGTCATGCCCCCATATCATGAAGCCCTGTTCAATTTAATATGCTTGTTTACTGCCTGCTTACAACGTCATATGTAACATCTGCCGAGATCATCAGTTCTCAGATTAACTTCCCCTTCAGTAAACTTCATTAATGTCACCACTCTATTACATTTCCTCGTATGACATCTTAATATGATGCCATTCATTACCGACGCCCTATCATCTTCGCACAGGCAATATGACATTCTTATAGACTTTTTACACTTCATACAGTAAAAATCGACCGTCTGCACTATTTCTCACCTCCGATCCACGGACTACTATAAATCAACTTTTCAGAGATTTCAACGGGACTATTTATCACAATTTTCTATTTTAATTAGAAATGGCTTGAAAACAAATGTTCGAGGTGGTATAGTCATATACAGGAAGAAAAAACAGTAAACCAGAAACGGAGAATTATCATGAAAAAGATCGGCGAAACCATCGCACATTTCAGACGACAGAAAAAACTATCACAGATTGACGTTGCAGATATGCTGAAAGCATACAAAATAAATATCACCAACGGTGCCGTCAGCTCCTGGGAAAAGGGGAATAGCATCCCCGGCGGTGAGACCTTGATGGCACTGTGCGAGATACTGGAGATTTCAGACATCTATACCGCTTTCATCGGTGAAAACCCTCTGGATCCCTTCAGGAACCTGAATGACCAGGGTAAAAAGAAAGCCTACGAGTATATAGCCTTGCTGGAACAGAGCGGCGAGTACGAGAAGCCAAAGGCCAATATACTTGATTTTGAACCACGGATCATGAAGGTCTCTCTAATACCCACATCAGCCGGGACCGGAAATTATCTCGATGACGAGAATTTCACTGAAATGGAAGTTTATGATCCTGTACCGCCAAAAGCAGACTTCGGCGTATACCTTGACGGCGACAGTATGGAGCCCCGGTTCAAAAATGAGCAGCTGGTATGGATAGAAAAAACAGACGCCCTCGAATCCGGCGAGATCGGGCTTTTCTTCTACGACGGAAAGACCTTTTTCAAGAAACTGCTGAACAAGGCTACCAGCACCTTCCTGGTCTCCCTGAACCCGAAATATAAGCCCATACCGGTCACCGACCTTAATAATTTCAAGATTTTTGGCAGGTACGCGTATTAAGTGGAATTTATAGGACACCTCTTCATTTATCATGGTACTTGTCAGAAACAGTCACAGTACCAACGAAAGGGGTAAAAATGAAAGATTTGATCTATAAAAACAATGTCTATGAACTTCGCAAAGAGCAGAACATCAGCCAAGACAGGTTAGCCAACGCCCTGGGCATCAGCAGACGTTCCATCAGCAAGATAGAAAACGGCGATCAGAACCCTTCTCTGGAGATGGCCTACCGCATCGCCGCATATTTCCACCTGATTGTCCAGGAAGTATTCCCCCTCATGGACGGGGTAGAACTTCCTACCATTTCAGATACATCACAACAGGAATAGCACCGGGAGAAACAATATGGATTATCAGATCATAGCTGTGGACTTCGACGGGACCCTTTGCTACAGTAACTGGCCCGAACTCGGAGAACCCAATCAGCCCTTAATCGAATATCTGAGATCACAGCGCAACAACGGCAACAAGCTCATACTCTGGACCTGCCGCGCCGGAGAAGCTCTGGAAAAGGCTGTCTCCTGGTGCCGGGATCAGCAGCTTGAGTTTGATGCAGTGAACGACAACCTCCCAGAGATCATCGAACAGTACGGCAATAACTCCCGCAAGATCACCTGTGATTACTATATTGATGATAGGGCGGTGCTGCCGGAGATGGTGGGTTGAACACTGTACTTTTCTCCAAACATAGTCGATACTTCATACTTATCATTCATAAAGAGTTTAAGTATCCGCATCCCCCATCCCGAGGTTCCTCATATCCGGATTCATAATGTGCCCTGAAAGACATATTTATATCCCGGATTTCCCTTTTGCCATCTATATAATCCTGATACATATCTACAAGGCCGGCCATGCATCCATCACAGGATCCACTGATATCGCCGATCGACTCAGCTACAATAGCCTCCCTCTCTTCTCTTGTCGTATCTTTTATCAATAACGAGCGCATAAACTATTCCATCCATACATTCCACTTTTTTCTGGATCTGCATTCTCTCCGGAAATCCTCATTTTCCTTCACTTATCATGGCCAGAAGTTCCTTATTCCGCTCAAGCACATTATAAATACCGTCTTCTGAGAGAACACCGCGCTTCTACTTCTCCGGGAGCATGCCCTTTTCATCATTTGCAAAATCTTCTCTCCACTGAGCACTCGTATAATACGCCTCCAGTTCCTGTGCCAATAAACTATGATTGCACCAAGTATTCGATAGCCTTTCCGTGTAATTTTGCATGTTCAATCTCTGATTTTGTACTCTTTCCGATGTATCCCCCGACATTGATCACATAGATAAAATCAGCCATATCAATTTTCCCCTCATGCATATCATCGAGCATTTTCTTGATTTCAGAAAGCTTTCCATCACTCAAGCCATCCCATATTTCCTCATCGCCGGCATGCCCAAAAAATCCAACAGAAATCACATTATTCCCTTCAAGCGTCAATCTTTTCTACGTTTCATAAAATTCATTCTTGAATCTTGTATAGCCACATAAAGTTACAACTAGATACTTCCCTTATATATATCATCTCCACGTAGAATAAATCTTCTTTCTCTTGTCAAAGGCTTCTTGCCCACCTTCCATAATGCTTACGATCTGTTCATGCGTTCTAGGATTATCAATATTCCCCTGATCAATCGAAATTACATCATCTGATAATTCTGCAACCAATATTTTTTCCGCATCACCCAAAACAGGAATGTTTGCATTGTGTGTAGCAAATATAAACTGAATGTCAGTTTTTTTCGAGCATATCGCCTTTATCACCTCGTCATATATTACCTTGTTGTCCAAATCATCTTCGGGCTGGTCTATTATTACGACATCGTTTTCCTTCTGCGATAGTATGAATAGAACCAACGCTGATGCCCTCTGTCCTAACGAGTGCTGCTTCAACGGCTTGTTATGATAGAAGATCTCCACGCTGTTAGGTGTTTCTTTTGTTAACAGCTCCTGATACTGAGCCTCTATTTTTTCGCGCAATTTGCTATACTCTATATCAGTAAGAATCTCCTTGCATTTCTTTCCGCCATCAATTAAAACATCCTCTATCAGAGCCGCATAATCAGAAAACACATCTACCAATGACTGGTATTTTGTATCTTTGATTGAACTACCCCGAAAATCTGACTTCAGATATTCCTTAAACTTCTCCTTCTCCCCCTTAAACTCCATGCGAACCGACAATTCCGGCTGGCTTTCGTTAATTTGCTTTACTGCCGCTTCATATGATTTGAACTGCTTCTGCAATAATTCATTTCTCTTTCGCAATGCAGTCTTAAAGGCATTTTCAAAAGCATTTTTCCCTGCTAATGAATCTGAGAGCTTTTTAATCTTTCCTTCCGTTTCCTGTAGTTCTATTTTCAATTTCGGGTAAGCATCAATATCCACCTGCGGATCATCAATTTGTCTCTTTATCTCCGCAAACTCACCCTTTAAGGATTCAATCTTTCCGTCTAAGCTATTCAAAAGCGCAATATATTCTGTGTATTTACCGTCAGCATTTTCTAGTTCTTTTTTAATGTTACCGATTATCTGCATAATCGATTTTAATAGCCCTTTTGCCTTCTCAAATTCATCAGCGTTATATTTACTGTCATATCCATCAAACATATTCCCACTGATTGTGATGTTTTCAAGGCAGCTCTTTATATCCTCGATAGTTGTTCCTATCTCATTTCCAATGGTATCAATCTTCTGCCTATCAAGATTAAACGCAGTCTGCTTGGATAGTTTTTCAGCAACTCCTCTTTCCTCAAAGATACTTATGTTATGATTAAGATTACTCTTCTTTGTTTCAAGTTCTGCAAGTTCTTCCGGAACATTTTTTATCTCCAGCAGGCTCTTTAGTGAATCCGTCATTTCGGCATATAACTCTGACGCATCTACCTCAGAAGACTTTGTCTTTTCTCCCAACAGTTTATCAAGCAGCTCCGCTTCAAAAGATGTTCCTTGCGATAAATCCTTCTGTCCGAAATACAATGTATTCTGTAAAATAGTACCCACTGAAATGCCGAGATCATTATCATTTGCATCAACAATGCTTGGTTTTTCTTTTACAATACGGCGTATCTCGTATTCCTTATCGAATTTATCTACAACTTTTACAATTACCTGACCGCCAGAACCAAGTGTTATATCTACCAGCTTATTTTTGTAATCAACATCACAACTGGGCTTTAGATCAAATGCATAGCGCAAAACCTCAAGTGCAGATGATTTTCCACTTCCCCTGATGCCGATGAAAGTATTCAATTCCGGCGATAGTTCTATGGTGGTTCCATCCAGTCTCCCGCCTTCAAAAGAGATAGATTTTACATATCCGTGTGCAGGCTTCGGTTTATCCTTGCGGATCCTGTTTCCAAAATCAAGCAAAGCGAACTTTACCGCCTCATAGGACAAGTCACCTGTCTTTATATAAACCCTATCGCCTTTTCCAATATCATCCACCGTTTTGGGATCAGAACCCTCAACACAAGCGCAATCATAACCAAAATGCTTACGGAATCTCTCCAATGACTCAGGCTTTCTTACCTTCTGAAGTCCAATCACTCTATTGGAAAAATCCGCAGCTTCCTTAATGTCAGACATTGTTCCATCGCTACACTCACAGAAAAAACCATTGTTCTGATCTGCGTGTGCAAACACAATAAAATAATCCCTGCCATAAGCATTGAGTTTCTCTATTACATCTCTTAAATCATATTTGCACCGTGCATTCCTGTTCTCGTGATTAGGTATCCCTGCAAATGCCTCTGTCAAAAAATGACCTATAAAATTCTCGCCTTCAACGATCCAATCTTCAGGCTTAAACACAATAAGAGTATGAATCCCATTTCCCTCTTTTACAGACAGCTCAACTCCTGGAAGAATCAAAATATCTTTCTTCTTTCCCGCCTTGCGAAGTGCCTTGTACTCCCCATCATCAAATTTATTATGATTTGTAATAACTCCTATCGTTATTTCTTCCGAAGATAGCTTGTCAATGTATTCTTTTACGAAGCAATTCTCTTCGCCCGAATACTTAAACTCTTTATCCTTATGTGTATGAAGATGAAAATCAGCCCTCACCCATTCCAAGCCATGTTCAAACATATTTATTCCACTCCCAATGCCTTAAACACCGCATCCTCGGCGCTCTGATAGAACACAAGGCTGAAACTGCTCATAAGCTCCGCCGGTACTGTTCCAAGATCAACCGCTGATGTCTGCGGTAATAGTATCTTCTTTGCTCCGCTATCAAGGCATACCTGTAAGGTGCTTGCGAGGTTGTCTGCCTTCATAATCGTTCCGCCTATGCTGAAATCTCCAATAACAGCCATAGAACTCTGAACCGGTCTGCCGAGTGCGATAGAACACAGCGCTATAAGCGTAGGTAATGCCAGCTTATGCGTCATGCCTATACCTTGCAGATCCTGATAGTTAATTATGAAATCCTTATTCATTGCAGCAAGTGAACCGCTGATCCTGTTGCCGTTTGCCTTAAGGAAATTGAATGCGGTATCGACTGCTTCCTTGCACTCTCTGTCTGTTCCAAGTCCTGTACGGTCAAACTTGCCGTTTCCGGGCAGCATCTGTGATTCAAGACGGAATACCCCTATCATATCGGTCTTGCCCTGCGAGATCGTATATACCTGCCCCGGATTGCACATACCTTCCGGTATCAGCTTGCCACCGCCCTGCTCCGGCACAGATATATAATGCTCTCCCATATCGTCCATATCTATATATGAGAAGTTCACATCATAGAACTCCATACCACCAAGCTTTTTAAGCTGCTCCTTGACACGCCTTCTCATTTCAAGTGAAATTTCCAACACTTCGGTCACTTCTTCCTTTCCAAACTCACCGTTCGGATAGAGAAGCTTCAGATATCCATCCACCATCCTGCGGACAGCTATGGTATCTCTCTGGTTCAGGTTCTTGCCCAGTCTGAAATACTTATCAATGGCATCCCCGAACTGTTCTTTTCTTAGTTCACGAATAAAGCCGGCAAGGTAGTCCGTGATAAAACCATAATCGTTTGTAAAATGCTCCGGTCTGAATTTCGGAATCTCCCATCCAGGATTGTAGCAATGCATTCTGTCAAGAAATGCCGTATCTGTCCCCATCTCAGGCGGGAACGGATCAAACAGGCTCGATGTCTTAAGCAGAACATCGACGCTCTGATTTATATTTCCTACAAATACCATGGATGCAGATGCTGCTTTCTCTTCTTTACCTCTAGCGAAAGATCCCGAAGCCATATAGTCCTTCATGATCTGTATTCCGTCTTTATCCTTGAAGTTGATACCGGCAACCTCATCGAAGGCAACAACATCCCATAATCCGACAAGACCCATCGTGCGTCTGCTCATGTTATAAAACAGATTCGCCACAGTGGTCTGTCCGCCGGACACAAGAATGCTATTAGGAGAAATCTCTTTATACAGATGAGACTTACCCGTACTTCGAGGTCCCAATTCGCACAAGTTAAAGTTGTTCTCAACAAGCGGGAGCATACGTGTCAGCAGTAGCCACTTTTCACGATATGACAGTTCATCCGGTTCCATACCTGTAGAACGAAGGAGAACATCTATCCATTCATTCTTGTTAAATGCTTTTCTTCCCTCTTTTAGTTGATTCATATCCACATTTGGCATCTGAATCGGTGTGAGCTTTGTGATAGATACAGGCGAAATATCTTTCTGTTTTGATTTTTTAGAGCGCAGTTCTCCACCGTCAACACCTACAATACCGAAATCATCGGAACCGTCTCCACCATATTCAAGCTGGACAATACACCATATGCCGCCACACAGGAGTCTGTCATACTGCTCCGGATAATCCTCTGAAATTGGAATCCTCGTAAGTCCCAGATTAGAAAAGGATGCCTCATACATATCCAGTTTCATGTTAAGTTCAACCGTGATCAGATCTATGACCGTATGAGAGCCTTTCTTCCTTAGGATAGAAAGTACCTTCTGAGCTTCATCAGGGCGCACATAATTATTGGCAAGAATGCTTTTTACGGTTTCCACACCTCGCTCAATAATAGCTTCATCATCGGAATTGCAATACTGTCCGAGCAGATATTCCAATACATATATAGGGACATTTGCGCCCTCTTTTATATGCTTTGTCAGGTCTTTACGGACAATCTTCCCATCGAATGTCTGACGTAGTTTTTTATTCAGTTCTTCACGATTACCGGAAGCATTTGATTCAGAGTCCACTGCCATTGCCGAACTCTCTATATTCTCTTCCCTCTGTCCGTTAAAACCATCCATGTAATCCATAATTACAATGTCTCCTTAACTGAAAAATCCAAAATCATCCGCTGCAAAAGCAATATCAATCTGGAACTCTATCCTTTGCGGAAGATCTGTACTATCTACCTGCTCAATGATCAGATAATAGGTTTCCTTGCTGTCATAAGCCTGTGATTTCAGGCTAAAATTGCATCTGAATGTCCTAGCCTGGGCATCCGCTCCAGTTTTATCAGCAAAAATCTTCTGAACATCAGATATCTTCTTTCCGGTCGAATCCACAAAATATGTATCATACACAGCCTTTTCTCTGTTCCCGCTGACTGCATCCTTCTGATAGAAGTTCAGCGAGAAAATCATATTTGTAAGCTTATGGTTCGCGGACAACAGTGTTACTTCTACAGGCTTGGTATCATACTTTTCTTTATTCTTCTGATACTCCTTTGAGCTATTACGAAGATGCTTGTACTCTATAAGCGGCACGCACATTTCCTGCAGGCTCACTCCACCATGAACGAAATTCATACCGGATCCCGCACTTGTCTTAATACGGATATCTCCCCTCGGTGCATATCCATAATAATCCGTCCTGCCTTCCATAAACTTAACCGGAAGCAGATACTCCGGATCATCACCCTTTGTAAGTATTGCAAAACGCCTTGCATACTCCACAATTCTATGAACAAAGTCCGATTTTTCAGTCTTTGATTCCTCTGTCAACGGACTATATGTATACAAGAATCCATGATCGGAAGTTATCATGACATTAACACCGCCGAAATCATTCACGATAGTCCTTACAAGTGTGATCAGTTCCTCTATTGTCTCCTCACAGGCATTAAACACCTTGGTTTCCGATGTATGGCTTGTCTCATCAATCGTATCGTGATAGATGTAAACAACCTCCTTGCCCTTTACCAGCTCTGACCTTTCCGCACGGCTTACAGCCATCAGATCCTTCGCTTTCACGGCAACACTTTCCGGATTGAAAGCCTTCAACAAATTCTCTCTGTTAATACTGTCCGAAGACTGACCATCAGCGAGAACCTTAAGTATCTTCTTTCCGGCATCAGACTCTTTAAGCTCTACGTTCAATTCCTTATGCGGTAAAAGCGCTGCCATGCCGAATTTCGTTTCCGTAGGGAAGATGCCCTGCATGCTCGAAAGGCTTACCTTCCCCTGCATCTCGCGACAAAGTTCTTCTTGAAGAGAAGCAGCCACCTCGTAGCGAAGTGAATCGGATATGATAACGTAAACCTTGCTGTCAACATTTCTGATCTTACGCTCATAGAACTTCTCCTGCCGTTCTATATCATCTATATATCCCTTTTCAGCAAGTTCTGCCGCAGCTTCCTCTGACCAGTTATGTCCCAGTCCATCAAGGAACCAGTTACTGTATAAGCGCTCAACCTTATCACAGACCGCAGTAAACAGATCCTGAAGATCTCCACCATAGGACTTCTTGCTGTTCTCATAACTCATATGGAACTGCCGGTAATAGGTATCCATCTTGTAATAATCTGTGGTATATGCTTTCCATATATTCTTGGCTCCTACAATATGGAATCCGGCAGCATTTTCCTTGAAGAAATCCTCCATCTTTGCAAGAGCAACGATTCCATCATAATAATCCTTGTATCCGGAAAACCATGCTGATGCTCTGCGCTTTTCTGCTATTGTATATATCTTCTCAGGCTCTACTATTTCATTCTGAATATCCGTCATAATCTTTGACAGGATAATACGATTAATAGATGGCAGCATCTCTGTGTCAGCAAGCTCTGATGCACTCTGCTTCGATAATCTCTTTACAAGGTGCATCTCCTCTTCCACATTTTCTGCTATTGCCATATATGAGGCGGCATCATCACTATGTACCCAGTCGGATACCAGATCACTACAGTATGCTTGAAGCTGACCATTTTGTGACATATAATCAGAAAGCCCGTCAAATACAGCATCAGGAAGTGTCCTGCTTGCCGCCGTAAGGATAATATGAGTAGCCAGCTTGCCAAGGTTATGATCATCTCCATATCCGGTAATACGATTTGTCATACTCCAGAATAGGTCAGATGCCTCATATTTAACAAATTCCTGATATAGATAGTTATCATCCGTATTCAGTCCGGCCTTTAATACAGACTTAATGATAGCTATCGGATCTGTCCGCTGTGCCTCACCGATAGACGCCATAACCGCGAGCTGCAGTTTCATAGGAGAATCAAGACCATCCGACAGCTTCACTACATCATCACGTCTTGTCTTAGCGTTGAGGAATTTGCGATATTTCTTAACCTGATTGCGAAGCGCCACAGAAGAAGGAATTCCCATCTCATCCATCCATATTGCTATAAGATCCGCTCTGAACTCCTCACTATATAGCTCCACATCAATAAGCCAGTCATCCTCCGGCTTTTCATAATTCATCGGGTTATACAGAAGGAAATTCTGGTTTGGTTCATCTATTGCAATAGTTTTCTTAATCTCAAAATAGTTATTGCCGGTAACACAAAGAACCTTTGCATCTTGTAACTGAAGTTCTTTTATCTGGTCTATAAATTCCTTTTCTTCGTCATACCAGACAACGATCCTTCTCTTGTAAAACTCCGGCAATGGAGCAAGAAAGCGCTTATTCAGTTCCTGGCTTATTGTTGCTAAATCCATTTTCTTAAGTCCTTTACTTTATCTTTGCAAGCACATCTTGGAATAACGCGTAGTTATGCTTTACTCCATCATCCAAATCGATGTTTATCATCTGATCTGCAAGATGGTGGATTTTCTCCTCATAAGCGTGAAGCTCTTCATCCTGATCCCTTAATGAGTTAAGTTTCTTAGTTAACTTCACCTTTTCGGATTGAGACACAGTACCAAGTCTCTTTTCAATTTCTTCTATTGCTGTCCTGTATCTTGCCTGTTGTTCATGAACATAGTCAGTACGAATGCGAGCAATGGTATCTGACTGATATCTATGCATATATACAAGGCACTTGAAGCCATTCTTCTTTCCAGAATCAAAAAGCCAATAAATAGGCTTTTTCTGATACATCTTAAGATGATCCGAATAAAAATCATTCATAAAATATGTGCGTATCACTTCCCTTGCCGATCCGCTTCCACCTATTGTATCAGCAATAAATTGAAGGTTTTCCTCTAATGTATCCTTACCATAAACTTTTTCTACAAACTCAATAAATCGTCCCAAAATGTCATCAGAAAAATACTCGTCATCACAAATAGGAATAATTGCGTCTTTGTCTGGGATATACGTATGATATCGAGCCACATCTATATCCGAATCAGAACAAACCAACCCTGACTCGTTGATAGAGTACCTACCAAACATACAGCCTACGGCATAGGATATTAACGAACGAACATCGTCTTTTAAGTTAGCACGTCTAATCGAAACATCCTTTTCAGCAACTTCAGCTTTAACCTCTTCGTGCAAATCGTAAATATCTATAAATATAGTGTTTAGTTTTTCTTCAAGACACTTTAGTTCCTTAAACCAATTATTACATTGCTCCTCCCAAGTTTTATACGCACCTGAAACTAATGTATCCTTAGCAAGCGGATGTCTCTTAAATCCCCAAGATGTTTCATAGGAATCCCAATCATATTTTGCCAAATCTACGCAACGGCGAACAATTTCAGTTATTTCTTTAACATAATTTGAATTTATTATAATAGGAAGACAGCCCACATTACCCTTTTGGAAATTTAATGTAGGATTAAATGCTGTAAGGTAGTAATATGCGACGCATGAATTTAATAGACCTAAATAATAATCCGTAAATTCTATTGGAACCGAGGCAAAGCTTCCACCTGCATCATATAAAAACCCTTTTTCTGTTAATCGTGCTGAAAACCTATTTGTAGATAATGAATTCCAGCAAACATTCGTCTTAAAAATGTACTCCAAATTAAACGCATGGGCTGGTATTTTTCCATTATCATCTTTCCTATTACGCATCTCGAATCCGTCATTGTACCAATTAACAACCGATTCATTATTTCCATACCATTTTCTAAAATTTCCGCCTTTGCTATATGGAAACCACTTTGCACCACTTGTTATAGCTTCTTCTCGGCTTTCTGCATCATAACATGCTTTTTTTCTACTGATTTCAAACCATTGTCTTACAAATATGTCATTACTTCCAGTAATCATTCCAGCTCTTGTTGTAGCCATATGATCGAGATTCTTGTTTGTTTCAAGAATTTTAACAGCTTTATCCGAAAGCCAATAAGCTACTGGCATTCCATCTATTTTCATATAATTCTCTTGGTTTGAACTATACAAATTCTTTCTATTATGAAATTCAACCATCTTTTCGTCTCGACGAGCATAGCAATAGTCCACCAAACGAATGGCAGGGAAATCTTGATGTATACAACTATTTCTACTTACCCACGACGCTATCGGTAAATGTCCAATCTTCCCTTCAAAAAGCTCCGTACCATAATCAAATAAACAAATAAAATCACTTTCTTTTATAACTTTACTTCTAAACTCCTGTATATTTTTCAAATACATCCAAGAAACTGTAGTAATAGCTGCACAGTACCCATTTCTTTTTGTGTATCCCCAGATTATACGTTCCAGCATAGCCATGGCAAGATCCGCCTTACCTTCAGGATAATTATCTTTTATATACTCTCCTAACCTTGGATTAAAACGTTTATTGCCAAGATAAGGAGGATTTGTAACAACCACGTCATAACGTCTATTGATTATTCTCGCAATCCTAATCATGCGTTTCAGTTCATTTCTAATTCCATAAGAGAAAATATCATCTTCCATAGAATTCACCGATTTTTCTATAGTATCTATATCTATGTCAATTGGCTTCAATAATGAACCGTAATCAGAAGCTCCTTTAAAGCCTCTAATAAAATGCAGTAATTCTTCTTCCTTTATCCCGACTGTACTAATATCAAGGTTTTGGAAATGCTCTACATTCGGACGTATTCCTTTTTCGAATATCCTACGATCATATTGTCTTGCTTTCATCATCAGTGCAAATTCAGCCAATTGTGCTGCACGTTCGTCTAAATCAAGACCATAAAGATTATTCTGCAATATCATTGAAGCTGATTCTCTTGCTGAATATCCGTATTCTTCATAAATCTGTACAAGAACATCAAAAAAGCAAACCAAGATGTGTCCACTGCCCATACATGGATCCAAGCATAATATACTTTGAGGATCTATTTTCCCATAATCATTCCATATACTATGAATTGCCTCGTTGGTTTCTTTATTCTGATTATCTGTATCAATATAAAACTCCCATTTTTCAGATAAGGTTGAAGAAGAATGACCTTCTTTCCACATCCTTCCCAAAGAATTCTCCACCATCACCTTGACTACCCATTCAGGCGTAAATAACTGAGTGGCAGCTGGGATCATCTCTTTGGAAACAAACGACCTTGACATATTTCCATCATAAATGCTATCGAACGATTCCGTGTTATAGTATTGATACAACCATCCAATAATTTGAACTTGATCAGTCCAATCCTGTTCCTTAATTCCATCTGTCTTATTACACATTTGCTCAATGACGCTACCATCGCGCAATAAGTAGTCAGGCAAAAGAAGCTCCGTATAATCAGCTATTTTTTGAAACAATCCAGGCAATACCTTATTTAATTCATTACACTGAGCAATGAGAAGATACTTGTACAAAGCATCATCCTCATTGTTCTGCTTCATATCAATAATCTTTTCTTTATCAATTGAATCAAATTCCAAATGAAGTGCTTCCGACATGATCTGGGGTTTGAATTCTCCTGCTTCGTCAGTAAATACACGTACATGACTTGGAAGATAACCATTCACCTCCATGAATCTGAGAGCGATAAATCTGTTAAACCAGGTATAAGCTACTTCCTCCATTACCTGCGTATAGCCGTTTTCATTGATCTTGCGGATAAGCGCCTGACGCTGTTTCTTCTCGTCATCAGTCAAAAGGACACCATTGATACTATCCAGTTTGGGATCAAGCTCTTTCCCGTCCTCTATTCCATATTGCAAAGCCTTCTGGGAGACCTTTTCAATAAGCTCTCTTCTTGCCCATATCGCATATTTCTTTATCGCATTCTTGTCCATCTGCGCTTCTCCTTTAGTTGGTTATCTGGATACCATCACTTCCCTGAAGGTACTGTTTCATCTGTTTCCGAATGTTTTCCACATAAGCATCTATATCTTCATCTGATTTCAATACTCTTGCAGGGAACATTTGCTGTCTTACAATCTTTTTTATGATTTCTTTCTTAGGAGGCTCTACCTCATCGCCACCACTAACCGGCGGCTGAGGATCTACCTGCGGCACCATAGCTGCATCAATAGCCATTGTTGCCTGGTCCTTATATGACCACATCGGGACCGACAGACCATCAAGCAGCGCAAGGCTCTTTTCCACTGCAATCTGTTCTTTCTTCTGTGTATAGAAAGTATCTGCCTTATCAGAGATTGCCTTGGTCTTTTCATTTGCCGTGGCATTCTTGTGAATCTCTTCAAGGCATGAACGAACTACCTCATACAGCGCCGCTCTCTTTTCTTCAAGCATCGCATTATGAGATTTCTCAACCGTACTCTGAAGTTCATTCAGCTCAGGAATCCTTGTATAATCATAGGTTTTTCCATCAAAAATATTTGTGATCAGACGCATCTGATTCAGGGCATGTTTCGCTTCTTCATCATTATCGATATAGTCCAGATCATTCTTCATGCTTTCAACGAAGCTCGCCGCACTGTCAAAAAGAGATACCTGAGTTTTGAAGAAACTTTCTATATTCTTCAGCTTGTCCTGCATTGTATACAGGGCATCTTCACTTGCCACAACCCTATCAATAAGTGCTATGTTATCGCTCTTCTGTGAAAGTACGTCCTTTACAAGCCTTACTGTATCCCATACAAGCTTCTGATCAGGATATTTACGTCCTTCATATTTCTGATTCAGAGAATCATAATGTGTCTCCAAATCAGTAAACTTCTCTATGATAAAGGAGATAAGACCGTCTTCATCTGCCGGTACATCCATTACATCAAGAAAATCACGAAGAAACTCTCTCGCCTCCTTCATCTTTGCAGGACTTACCACGTGACGCTTTGTAATTTCAGTCTTACCTACCTCACTCTTTTTACGGAGCATATCCGGAAGTTTCGGATCATTCGGCTGTATGGTCATCCCACCATACTTGATGGTAACTTTCTGCTCATATATAAGCAGGGCTACAACCGCAGCTATATCTATCTCTCTCCATCCGCTCGGAATAGCCTGATATCTGCTTTGAATGTCGGACATCTTGGTTGTGATATGCTTCATATCCTGCATTTCAAGATACTGCTCTATCTTCTGAGCCGCGCCGTTGTTTGGATGTGTTCCGGGCATATACGCATCAGTCCCTGTAAGAATCGACACTATGTCCGAATCATCGTTTGCATTCTTACTAATAAGATCAAGATCATAGTAAACATGGGTTACCAGGTATTCCAATGCCTGATCCAGCTTGCTCTTGGCATCGCCGCCCTTTATATCAATATGCTCACCATCTACATAGAATTCCGCAGACTCAATAGCCCTCTTAATATAATCAAGGGCATCGTTTTCATACTTGGTTGCCTCGTCCTGCTGTGTGCGGATGATGTCCTGTACAGACTTCGGGAGCTGTGCTATATTCCTTGTCTTTACATATTTTCTGATCTTTAATGCATTCTCGATGCACTCATAATACTTGCCATCTCCAAGGACTACGATAGCCTGTCCCTTTGAGTTGGTCTGCAAACGAAGATCCTGCTTCTCATAATCATCTGTTGCAATGGAATATATCTGAAGCTTCATGCCACCGGTCACAGAACCGATAGCTGTTCCATCTACATACTGATCATATGGGAAGTCATATATCTGGTAACGGTATTTCTTTTTGTCATAAATCTCGCCAAATACCAGATGTCCGATTCTTTCGATGATCTGAGCGGTATCTACGGATGTTTCCTTGATATCTCTTGCGATATCCTGTTCCTCATCCGTAAGGAAGTTATAAGTATTGCCATTTCTTCCGATATAGTTCTGACTAAGCAAGCGGTCCAATGACTCACGGACCTGCTCCCTCATTTTTATCTTATCGAGGTTGATGTTATCTGCCATAAGAATAACGATGGCATCCAGCGTAGACTTTATATCGGAATCTACATAGCGGATGAGGTAAAGAAGCTTTAATACATCCACGTCCTGTTGTTTGATACCCCTGTCTTCATCTGCCGCTGTCTGGCATCTCTCTATAACACGGCGAATAGCACCATCCAAGAATCCATGAACAGTATCATAGAATAGATAGAATGGTGCGATTGCATTTTCATCTTTTTCTTTCAGCTTCTGTGCAGCTTCCTGGAATCCCGAAAGCATGGATCTCTCTCCACCGGACTGATGCTTCCCGGCGTTACCGTGCTTTCTGATCTCGTTAAACACTTTCTGTAACAGGAGGAACTGATAAGGCACAAACGGGAAATCTCTTGCGAATTCCTGCGGAGATTCATATCCTCTGATGTCCTGAAGCGCATCATCCCTGTTAAACTTAAGGAGGTTACTGAGAACTGAAGCCTTTTCTTCATATACCTTTTGCAGCTCCTTATCCGCTTCGGGAGTCTTGGAAAGTATTCTCTTTTGAATAACCTCATCTGCAGATGTTGAGGACAGTGAGAGTGTTGTCTTAAATCTTGCTCTGATTCGAGAGAACTCATCCTGTCTGGTCTTGATGATCTCGTCCAGTGCTTCCTGTCCGGTACACATTACCCAGACTTTACCCTCACACTTATTACCTATATCCTCTACAAGTGACTGGAGGTTAAGCAGATGATCTCTGTTATCACCTACATACTGGCCAACCTCGTCTATCATGAACAGAAGTCTATAATTCTCAGGCTTTGAATTTACATAGTCACGGATCTCAGATACAAGCTGAGCTATACTTGTCTCGACGGTCTCCGTACCATTAAACCAGTTGCGGGCAGCTTCTTCGCTCATACCGAGTACTCGCTTAAGGGTCTCAACCACATCATCCTCAAAGAAAGCGAAAGACTCTCTGGTGTTAAGCCATGTATCTCCGTTGATCTCTTCAAAAGTCTTGCGGAACTCTTCCGTCTTGCCCTGCTTTGCTATGAACTGCTCGAGCTTTGCAACCTTAAGGTCTTCACCATAAAAGCCCAGATGGTTATAAAACATCTTGGCGAATACTCTGAGGACTGCGGTAGCATCCTTGTTGATGGAACCTTCGATATCAATATTGAAAAGAATGGTATCCGTCTCTCCCTTTGTAGCCTTGTCTATAAGCATAAAGGTCGCCGGATCATCTTCAAACTTGCTGCGGAATCTCTCAACAGTCTTAATTCCCTGTACTTCCTTATTCTCAAGGATATATGACAGTATCTTTAAGAAGTGAGATTTACCGCTTCCAAAGAAACCGGATATCCATACGCCGATATCATTAGTCTTTGTATCAAATGCATCACTGTAATTATTGAAAAGAGTGATGAAATGCTTTTTTAACTCTTTTGTGACAACGTACTCGTCCAATTCCTGGATGAGAACTCGCTCTGTTTCCTGCTCAACCTGTACGACACCATTGATCTTTCTGTTGATGTCATCTTTAAACATCTGCTCAATTCTCATTACAGCTTTTCCTCCGTTCCTATTGCATTAAAAGCTCTATAATAGCCTTGTGGTTCAAGTTTATTAAACAGTTTTACATCCCGTCCGTTGAATGTTCCGGGGTACAGAACCACTATCGGTATCTTCCCGGAATCCTGCGGCTGGATAGCGTTAAGTACATCGTGGGATCTGATGAAAGGAAAAGCCTCCCCGACACCTGTGATCAAAAGCACATCTCCCTCTGAAAAGCCATCTTTACATATTTCACGTACAAAATTCTTTGCTGAGGCCGTTCTGCCTTGGAGATTTTTTAGAATAAAATCTGCCCCCTTATTCTTCTCAAGCCCCGGTATCTTATCGAGGAGCCTGTTATCCTCGCAGAGCTTTAGAAAAACCTGATACAGATTCTTTTCTTTCACATTGCAGGTCACATCCTGATCTGACACAAGCTGCTCTGTAAAATATCTGATCGCCATTTCATCTGCCGGATCATAGCAGAATATGTGTATATTAACCTCATTACTGAGACCATTTCCTTTCAGGAAGTCTTCATCCTGTATTCTTGCCTTTAACTTATCAAGCCTCTCCAAAATATCGCTCATTAACGCATCTCCTAACCTTTAATAAAAACAGTTGAATGCGGGTAGTACCGCCTCATCACCATTCGCCCTTATTGCATTTTCAACCTCAGTGCATATCATAACTGGATTAAGCGTTGTCGCCCTCGGACTTTCTATGTACTCGTTTTCAACAAGAATCTTATTGAGAACCTGCTTTATCTTGTCTATCGTGGAATCACTCCAGACCGCTACTTCATCATCCTGCTCCTGTATTCTCATGAAAAATACATTGAGGTCTATACGGCCGTACGAGAAGTCCTGTTCCCTGTACTTTGCGCCGATTACAGTGATCATGTACTCCCACACCAACCTGTACTGCTTCATCATCGCATAAAGACACGCCTGTTTTGCATTTTCCATAGAACTGTGAGCTATCGTCTTTATAAGGCTGTCATCGCCAAGGCATCTGAGCCTTCTCAAGCATCCGTTGACTACCCTCTTCACACTCTTTTCCGTAGGAAACTGGAACAGATTCTCGTCCACTATTCGTTTTATTATCTCCTCATCATTGAGACTCTCGTCTACAAGAAGTCTAGCCACTATCCTCGTTTCGTAAAAAAGGAACTGCTCACGTGTCAAAGAGCCACTTCCACTGTAAGGAGAGTCATATTTGAAGTCAGCCATCGACTATTCCTCTCTCTTATCATCTTTCTCGAAACTTATCAAATCACCATAACTGCAATCGTATTTCTCACATATCTTAGTAAGGACACTCAATGCAACTTCTTCGTTCTTTCCCATCTTTGCAAGTGTCCCACTACTGATACCGATTTGATCAATCAGATCTGTGCGCTTCATATTTTTGTCAATCAGCAATTTCCATAATCCGTTGTATGATATAGCCATTACGTACCTTTCTCTGACCGATGTCAGAAACAAACATTAACACGCCTCTGATTATATCATAAAACTTTCAAAAATGCTAACTAAATATTCAATAAATCGAACATTATTTCGCCAAAAGGGCACAAATTATGTAACCTAGTCCATGTAGCCTAATCGTAGCCTAACGTAGCCTAATCATCATACAGAATTCATGCGGAATTTAATTTTACAATTCAGGATAATCTATAAGTTCCATGGTTCCATGGTTAAATTCTATCATCCGGGGTGTCCTATAACATCCTCTTATACCTGGAACGGATGGAATTATCAGGCGAAGCGTAAGCTTCGTCTGATTCTGATGCAAAAGCCACGGCATGTGCCGTGGCTTTCCTTTTTACTCTAAATCAGCTGTGAATAGTAACGTTCTTTTTGGCACAAAAAAGAACGACTACAGGATTTCTCCTATAGTCGCTGATCAGGTTCATATATTTGATTCCCTATTTTACAAAGTGTTGTGATGATTAACTGCAGATTCTATCTTTCCATCAACCTCCGGGTCTTACGCCGTAATCACACTCATAAGCAACTCCGTTTTCATCAAAGTGAATGAAAAAATATTCTTCTTCAGATGTACCCAGGAATCCAACTTGCTTCTCTTTGTATATATACCCACATTTAGTACTTTTATATAAGCCTTCGTTATCTGTATCGCCAAGCACATAATCAAGCGCTCCATATTTTTCAATTATTTCAGCAGAAATTTTTCCAATATAGTCATCTGAATTAAACTTCTTACCGCATCCTGATAACATGAAGATTAATATAAGCCCTAAGCAAAATAATTTCTTCGTATATTTCATAGCCGTATAAATTTTATATTGCGATAAAACTGACAATACTTTTGCCTGACAGCGCATTTAAGTAAATTTTGAAATACTTGTTCTCTTTAACAATTTTCATCAAGAAATAAATTTAAAAACTCTGCTGCTAAACTCCCAGGCTCAATATTTTCCTTGGCATCATTAAAAGAAAACCACTCATATGAATCTATTTCGCTATTAGGACTTAATTCATTTTCATCTTCCACATATACAGCGAAATTGCACATTAGCGTATTAGATGGTTCAAAAAACTTGCTGCGATTAAAATGGATATGTTCTGCAGTCATGCCAGTCTCTTCCTTAACTTCACGAACTACAGCGTGCTCAAGAGATTCCGTCCGATTGACATACCCCGCGACAAGAATATAAGCATCTCTTCCATACTGCTTGATAAGAAGTATTTTCTTGCTGCTATTGTTGATAACGATCATACTGACAGCAATGTTGTACATTGGAAATCTGTACTCGTTGCAGCTCCGGCAAAATGGCACTATCCCCTCATTTTCAAGTTTTTTCTCTATTAACTTTGTTCCGCATACATGGCAATAATCTTGGCTCATAATACACTATTCCTTTCTCCTCATAAATTATGCTGAAATAGAACTCGCTATCACATCAGCCCGATAAATGAGAAATTGCCGATATCTTTTCCTTATAAAATATTTTTTAGATATTTCTAAATTTCAACTTTCAATATTGCATGATCTGGCAAACCTTTGGTTTTTTTCGGCGTTTCGGCTGTAATGCCGCACTTATATCTTATAGAATTTATAAAGTTCCAATCATATTTAACTATAATGCCCTTTTCATTATTAATATTAGTAATCAAATGATCTAATGGAACTTGCTTATTGTTTTCCAGAACAAAAGAAAAAGAATTATTTGGTGTATATATCTGAAAATTATTAGATGCAGTATTGGGAAGTGTGGTATTTTTCTTCGATGACCACAAAGTTCCCCAATATGCATTATAATCGCCTATACAAATTACATTATGATCCTTTTTTGACAAATAATCATCCAACGCCATAAATTGATTTTTCTTAAATGTTTTATCATTACCTGTAATATCAATTTTTATTCTTACTCCTATCACTGATAATGGTTTTCCATTCCACTCAACAATTACTTCATAGAAATCTGGTAAATCTTTTCCTGTTAATACATCACTTCCAATATTTATAGTAGACTTATCATAATCAAATGTATCTTTAAATATAAAAGAATCCGATTTTAGTGCTATTAATATTCCATTAGATTTAGTGTCGGAAGATATAAACCAATGATAATTATTTTTTTCTAATTCTCTAATGTAATAATCTATACCTTTTGATACAACAAATTCTGTCAAAACAATACCATCTGGTTCTTCTTTTAAAATCTCCTCAATAATCCAAGGTAAAAGATTATAGCCTTGATTGCTTGGAATTGTTGCTGCCATTCCTATATTCCATTCAAATACTTTCATATGACATCGTCTCCCACAAAAGATTTCAGTTTTATAAACCCGATTTGCGTTTCTTAGTTATCCATGAAGATAGTATACCCATATCCTATAAAGTATTATACCGAACCAACCAACCTATGAAAAGGAATTATTTTATTAAACTATGTCAAAATCTCATATGAAATCCTTTAAAATACGCGATTTTCGCCATTTTTTCGACATAATCCATTAAGTAGCCGCCGCAAGCAGTGTCTCGTGGGCCCACTAGACGAAAATTTGGATCGAATTCTTCGCCTTCGAGCAAATAGATCTGACATTAAAAATGTCAGGCTTTGAAAATTTTTTTCACACCGGACGATCACTGAGTCGTCACTGAGTTGAAAATTTTGAAATAAAAAAAGAGGCACCCTGCCGGATCTGTATCCGGCAAAGTGCCAAAATTTTTTCTAACGCTCTGTCCTTTTTTCTTTTTCCTTTGTCTGATCTTTGGATTTTTCTTCATCATTTTTTCCAAGATACATATCTATGTTCCTCTTGGCGATCAGAAAATCCTTCATCTCTTCTTTGATCTTTTTGTACTCAGCGTATGCTTCCCTCTTTAAATTTAATTCTCTTTCATACTCGGCGGTCAGTTCCTTATAAGTTGGGATCGGCCCGATTTTTTTACTGAAAATTTCCTTTGCCGCTTTAAAAAGAGTGAGCTCGCTGCGATGTTTTTCAAAAAAGTTTTTGTCATACCCCGACCGGCGGTAAGCGTCATACACGGATTTTGTTTTTGAATAATTCACTATCGCTTTTTTCAGCTGGGCGATCTCTTTTAATTTTTTCTCTGACTTTTTCATCCGATCAGTCAGTTCACGGAATCGCCCGCTCGCATTTTTTGTAAGTTCACACAGGGAATCATAATCAGTCACGCCCTTATCTTTTAAGAACAAAAGTGTCTTGGAAATCTGTTTCCTGTTAAATGACCTCGCCCATTTTTCATAGCCGATGCCTTTGCCTTCTGCCAGTTTCTTCTGGATGTCTACCAGCAGATCCACCTGATGTTCTTTGCTTTTCCTTGCCGGATACGGGGAATACTTTTTCCTCTCACTTGGTTTCTTTGGAGTGATGACTGACAGTCCGTTCTCCAGGCAGATCATATCGCTAAGTCTCTGAAGTGCCAGGGCCGAAAAATAAAAATCCTTAAATTTCCTGTCACAGTTTAAGTTCACCGCATTGAATATGACATGGTTATGTATGTGCGCCCTGTCGGTATGGGTGGCCACAATGAATGCGTGGTCACCCTTAGTGAACCTCATGGCTGTCTCATAACCGACACGGTTTGCCAGCTCAGCCGTTATCTCTCCCGGCTTGAATGACTGACGGATCTGATAACCTATGACGTCGCTCTTTTGTTTCTTGCCGGTCTTCTGATGATAGATGCTGGCAGATAGCGCGAACTGATCATCTGCAAGCTTCGGGTCGCACTCATAACTGGAAATAAGTTCACCGCCCTCTGTCTTGTCAGGATTCTTTACATAATCGATCCGATCTTTAAGGCATCTGGCAATGGACCTTCCTTTATTTTTATGCAGAGCGATCAGCCGCGTTGCTGCCAAAGTATCACCTCCCTTATCAAAAAATGTTTAAAGCTGCGCCAGTTTTTTATAGATTTCTTTAAGAAGTTCCCAGATCTTTTCCTGCTCTGCCTTAAGGATCTCTATGTCTCCTCGGTAGATGCTCCCGGTCTCATTGGCCTTCTTCGCATACTGGTTTAAGTTATTGCTGTTGATCCGCTGGAGCCTTGCAACCTCATTAAGGTCAGACAGATCCAGGGTGAGCACGTATCCGCCCAGGGCCATCCGCTTCATGTATGCGCTTATGACTTTCATGTTAGCGGATGACATCCTGGACCTTATGGCTTTGAGCTCATCGAGGGTCACATACGTCTTTATGCACTTAACCTCTTCGTCCATGGATATCACCTCGCTTTTAAATCATCAGATGGCTTCCTGCATCTTTTCCTTATGCTTATCCTGTGCCTTCTTTTCTTTCCTTGGCTCGTTGGCCGCCTTCTCCTTGCCCTTAGCCAATTTGTCCATCACAGACTTTTTTTTTACAGGCTCGGTTTCTTTGGGCTCACACGCCTTAGGCTTAAGTTCCTCGCCTGATGCCGTAAGCTCTATCTCATTTTTCTTATCAAGCTCTGCCAGATCCTTTGCATCGATAGGAGGCTCGATCACAATGAAACCTGCCGGCCTTGATGAATCTGCATCCTCGAATTCTTTATCAAAAGGCATCTCGGCATCAATGGCGTCCACATATTTTTCCGCTGCCTTTGCCCTTAAGATATCATCCACCTTAGTGATGATCTCGCTTGCTGCGCCCTTAATGGTATCAAGAGATGACTTGAGGACGCTCACATCCTGCTCACCGGCCCAGGTGGCAAGATAAGGGAAGGAATACTCTGAAGTGTCAAGCCCGTAATGCTG
>Ga0247608_10002242_pt1 | contig 24701 bp, 19 predicted proteins | sample 176DNAGHGlowgp2_FD_193490 | JGI IMG/M metagenome (GOLD analysis project Ga0247608, IMG submission 193490) | Sheep rumen microbial communities from Palmerston North, Manawatu-Wanganui, New Zealand - 1766 DNA GHGlow gp2 | ecosystem: Host-associated > Mammals > Digestive system > Stomach > Rumen ... | reverse complement strand
AAAGGTTAATCATCCTTAAAGTTTCTGTGCAATCGCTTGTGATAAAAATGGAAAGGCTTACTTTTGCACTACAATCGACATAAAAACAGCATAGCATGGTAACTGTTTACGATTTCAAGGCTCTCACCAGCAGAGGCAAGGAACTAAGCTTCAAAGAGTTCGAAGGCAAGGTTCTACTAATAGTCAACACAGCCAGCAAGTGCGGTTTCACGCCACAGTTTGCCGGCCTTGAGGCGCTCAACCAGAAGTACAAGGACCGCGGGCTGGTGGTCGTAGGCTTTCCCTGCAACCAGTTTGCCTCGCAAGACCCTGGCAGCGACAGCGAGATAGAAGGGTTCTGCCAGCTCAACTACGGCGTGACGTTCCAGATGATGAAGAAAGTCAACGTCAACGGCCCTGAGGCCCATCCCCTCTTCGACTATCTCAAGAGCCAGACCAAGGGCCTGCTCGGCTCGTCCATCAAGTGGAACTTCACCAAGTTTCTCATCTCGCGCGACGGCTCCCAGATCAAGCGCTATGCCCCCGTCACCAAGCCCCAGGCCCTGGAGAAGGACATAGAGAGCATGTTGCAGGATTAAACACATCACCACGTCATTAACCCACAACCCACCCCACAAACAATGAAAAGACTCATCTTCAGCCTCGCGGCTGCACTCTGCGCGCTCACCACGACGGCGCAGTCCATCTACGATTTCACAGTGAAGAACGATGCCGGCCAGGACGTGTCGCTTGGTAACTACCGTGGCAAGGTGCTGCTCATCGTCAACACCGCCACCCGCTGCGGCTTCACTCCCCAGTACAAGGAGCTGGAGGCCCTCTACGAGAAGTATCGCGACCAGGGCCTGGAGATACTCGACTTCCCCTGCAACCAGTTCGGCCAGCAGGCCCCGGGAACCATACAGGAGATACACCAGTTCTGCACGGCCAACTACGACATACAGTTCCCCCAGTTTGACAAGATCGACGTCAATGGCGACAACGCCGCCCCGCTCTACACCTTCCTCAAGGCTCAGCAGGGCTTCGGCGGCTTCGACCAGAGCGACAAGTCGGGCAAGATGCTCGACGGCATGATGCGCAAGCGCGATGCCGACTACGACAAGAAAGCCGACATCAAGTGGAACTTCACCAAGTTCCTCGTCACTGCCGACGGGCGCGTCGTGCGCCGCTACGAGCCCAGCGAGAAGGTGGCCGACGTGGAGACCGACGTGCAGATAGCCCTCAACCCCGTGCTGAGCTGCATGATGGAGCGCCGCTCCATACGCAAGTACCAGGACCGCCCCGTGGAGCACGAGAAGCTGCAGGCCATCGTAAGATGCGGCATCAACGCTCCCAGCGGCAGCAACCGCCAGCCCTGGGCCGTGCGCGTGGTGGAGGACCAGAAGCTCATCGCCGACGTGAGCGAGGTGTACAAGCAGGCCAACAAGGAGCAGGTGAGCCGCGACCCCGGCTTCAAGAACATGTTCCGCAACGCCCCCAACCTCATCTGCGTGGCCACGCCCGCCAGCGGCTCCGGACAGGTAGACGCAGGCTTGCTGGGCGAGAACATGATGCTCGCCGCCAAGGCCATGGGCCTGGGCACGGTGTGCCTCGGCGGCCCCGTGCGCTTCCTCAACGCCAACGAGCAGGCGCGCTTCTTCATTGACAGGCTGGAGCTGCCCGCCGACTACCAGCTCTGCTACATCATCGCCGTGGGCTATCCCGACGAGAACCCCAGCGCCAAGCCTCGCGACGCGCAGAAGGTGAAGTATATAAAATAAAGCTTTCAAATGTTCTCTATCTTCCTCGATCTTCTGCTATCTCCCTCTATCTACTAACAGTCGGGGCTTGCGAAAGTTGAATGAAATATTTCAACCTGTAAGGTTGGCCGCAGCTCCAACGCCGCTCAGCCGATTTGTAATCCAGCTGCTATGAATATAAGCATCCGCAATGCGATTAACTCTACTATTATCGTCTTCTCGCATTACAAATGCTGATATTCGGTGCGGTCGGATTACAAATCCGACCGAGCGTCCGCCAACCTAACAGCACGAAATGTTTTCTTCATCGTGTGGCTTTGTAGCAATAAGCCAACAAGTTTAGGCTTTTTTACCTAACAGCCAGTAATTCGTTGCACGTTTTCTTGCACAGTACGGAAAAATTAACTATCTTTGCGCCAAACATCATCAACCATGGGAAAGTTCATCAATCCCTTCACCGATGTAGGGTTCAAAATCATTTTCGGTCAGGAGTTCTCCAAGCCCCGCCTGCTCGACTTCCTCAACACGCTGTTAGAGGGTGAGCGTGCCATCACCGATCTGAAGTTCCTTGACAAGGAGCAGCAGGCGATGTTCGACGGCGACCGCTCGCCCATCTATGACATTCTCTGCCAGACGGACAGCGGTGAGAAGATTATTGTGGAGATGCAGAACCGCGAGCATCCCAACTTCAAGGAGCGCCTGCTCTACTATGCCTCGGAGGCCATTGTCCGACAGGGCGAGAAGGGCAAGGCGTGGACCTACGACATCAAGGCGGTGTACATGGTGGCCTTTACCAATTTCGTGCAGACGGGCTATGACGGGCGGCTGCGCATCGATGTTCGGCTGACGGACGGCGAGGGTAGGCTGTTCTCTGACAAGCTGCGCCTGATATACCTTCAGATGCCCTGCTTCGTAAAGGAGGCTGACGAGTGTGAGAGCCATTTTGAGCGTTGGATTTATATATTAAAGAATATGGAGATACTTGAAAGGATGCCGTGGGCTGCACAGAACGCCGTGTTCGAGCGCCTGGCCGAGGTAGCCGAGGTGAGCAAGCTCTCGAAGGAGGACCGCCTGGCCTACGACCGGGCATTGAAGCGCTATCGCGACACCTACAACGCCATGACTGGCGCAGAGATGAAGGGCCGTGCCGAGGGATTGGCCAAGGGGCGTGCCGAGGGATTGGCCAAGGGCCGTGCCGAGGGTCTGGCCGAGGGCCGTGCCGAGGGTCTGGCCGAGGGAATGGCCAAGGGCGTATTAGAGATTGCTCGCAAAATGAAAGCAAAAGGAAGAACTGTCGAGGAGATTGCCGAACTTACAGACCTCTCTGCCGAGGAAATAGGGCAGCTGTAGAGCATGCCGAGGACTATGGAGATAGAGGAAAGGATGCCTGGGCTGGCCTTCCCGAACCTTAGGTTAAAAAGTTCAACACTCAATAGCCGAGGGTGCGTAGGAACGCCTGGCCAAGATGGAAGCGTGTGGTATTGCCCCTAAAGGGTTAGCCCTATTGGAGCGTTGGAGCACTCTTTCAGGGTATTTGTGTCACAATGCTGCCTTATCCGCAGGTTGTTTAACCTATGGTCGTTAAGCGGAGATGCTTTCAGCGTCACTTGTGGATAAACGCGGATAGTCATCTATTCATTGCGCTTAAGAGTAAGAGCCTTTAGTCAAAAAAAATCGCAAAAAGCTTGCTCGTTTCAAATATTTTCCATACTTTTGCCGACAGAATAGGCAATAGCTAAGCCGAACAGCAGACTTTAACCCAAGACAAGAATAATTATGATCGACGTAAAAGAGACATTGAGCAAGGGCGAGGAGCGCATGGAGATGGCCGCCCTTTTCCTTGAGGAAGAGCTTAACCGCATCCGTGCCGGACGTGCCAACGTGGCCATACTCGACGGTGTGCGCGTGGAGTCGTATGGCAGCAAGGTGCCCCTTAACCAGGTGGCCAACGTCATGGTGCCCGACCCGCGCACCATAGCCATCAAGCCGTGGGACCGCAAGGAGATACGCGCCATAGAGAAAGCCATCCTGGACAGCGACGTGGGCATCACACCCGAGAACAACGGCGAGGTGATACGCCTCAACATCCCCATCCCCACCGAGGAGCGCCGCCGCGAGCTGGCCAAGCAGTGCAGCAAGATAGCCGAGAAAGCCAAGGTGGAAGTGCGCAACGTTCGCGCCGACATCAAGGACCGCCTGAAGAAAGCCATCAAGGACGGCCTGTCGGAGGACAACGAAAAGGACGCCGAGCTGGAGCTGCAGAAGGTTCACGACAAGTATATCAAGAAGCTCGACGAACTGTTAGCCGCCAAGAACAAGGAAATTATGACGGTGTAAGCCCCCGGCTGTGAAAGGACTCGTCGTCAAGAATACTGGCAGCTGGTACACCGTCCGCAGCGACGACGGCCAGCTCATAGCGTGCAAGGTGAAAGGCAACTTCCGCCTTAAGGGCATACGCTCAACCAACCCGGTGGCCGTGGGCGACCGGGTTGAGTTGTTGCCCAATGCCGAGGGCACGGCCTTCATCACCGCCATCGACGACCGCCGCAACTACATCGTCCGTCGCTCGCAGAACCTGTCGAAGCAGAGCCACATACTGGCCGCCAACGTCGACCAGGCACTGCTCATGGCTACCCTCAAGGAACCGACCACCTCGACCACCTTCATCGACCGCTTCCTCGCCTCGGCCGAGGCCTACAGCGTACCAGTGGTGCTGCTGTTCAACAAGGCAGACCTGCTCGACGACAACGACCGGCGGCTACAGGCACTCATGGCTCGCCTCTACGAGAGCATTGGCTACCGCTGCCTGCCCATCTCGGCGGAGCGCGGCGACGGCATCGACGACCTCCGCTCACTGCTCACAGGCAAGATAACCCTGCTCAGCGGCAACAGCGGCGTGGGCAAGTCGACGCTCATCAACCGCCTCGTGCCAGGAGCCAACCTGCGCACGGCGGCCATCAGCGATGCCTGGGGAATGGGCATGCACACCACCACCTTCAGCGAGATGATACCCCTGCCCGGCGACAGCAAGGGCTACCTCATCGACACGCCAGGCATCAAGGGATTTGGCTCCTTCGACATGGAGCCAGAGGAGATAACCAGCTATTTCCCCGACATCTTCCGACATGCGGCCAACTGCCGATTCTCCAACTGCACCCACACCCACGAGCCGGGCTGCGCCGTCATACAGGCACTCGACGACCACCTCATTGCCCAGAGCCGATACCAGTCGTATCTGTCCATGCTCAGCGACAAGGACGAGGGAAAGTACCGAGAGGCGTTTTGAGGTAGTTTCATCTTCTTTACTTTTTTCTCCATTTAGACAAAAAAGCGTACTTTTTCTTGCTTATTAGAAATAAAACACATACCTTTGCGCAATGTTTCAACTCCTACTCTTAGACGGTTTGGTTGCCACCTACCTGCCATATTTCATCTGGGGACTGGGACTGGTGTTGGTGATAGTCGCCATAGCCTACTTGTTCGCCCAGCGCAGGGAGGGCCAGGTGCTCAGAAGCGAGCTTGTCCAGTTGAGCAAGCTCAAGAAGCACAATGTGGAGTATGAGTTCGTTGTCAAGGCCATGAAGCTCTCCACCTGGCACATCGATGCCAAGACACGCGTCATCACTTTCGACTACGACTATCGCGAGAAGAGTGGCGAGGGCGACTCCATGACCGAGCCGGCCACCCTCGACGAACTCATGCAGCTCTTCGTTGCCGAGGACGTGGCACGCATGTCGAAAGTCTTTGACGACATCTGCACCGGGCGCGTCCAGGAGTTTCACGAGCAGTACCGCATGAAGACCACCCACAGCCAGCGCCCATACTGGGAGGAAAGCTTTGCCACGGTGGCCCGCCGCGACACCGAGGGCCTGCCAGAGAGCATCGTGGGCACCTCCATGCGCATAGGCCAGCGCAAGGCCATGGAGGAAGCGCTCGTCGTAGCGCGCAACCGCGCAGAGGAGAGCGACCGTCTCAAGTCGGCCTTCATTGCCAACATGAGCCACGAGATACGCACGCCGCTCAACGCCATCATAGGCTTCACCAGCCTGCTGCCCGACATCACCGGCGACGAGGAGCGCCACCAGCTCATAGACCTCATACAGGAGAACAACCAAAAGCTGCTGCAGATTATCGACGACGTGATGAACATCTCGAAGATCGAGGCAGGCAACGACCAGCTCCAGATGGTTACCTTCGACCTCAACCTCTGCCTCACCGAGGTGGTCGACCGCTTCAGACCCAAGGCCAATCCGGGCGTGACACTCACTACTGAGTTTGCCGCTGCCTCGAAGTTCATCAACAGCGACTTGGGCCGCCTGCAGACCATCTTGACCCATCTGCTGTCAAACGCAGTGAAGTTCACACAGCAGGGAACCATCACCGTAGGCTATGAGAGCCTTGACAACAAGCGGCTGCGCATCTATGTGCGCGACACGGGCAAAGGCATACCTCAGGAGCTGCAGGAGCGCGTGTTCGAGCGATTCTTCAAGGTCGACGAGTTCGTGCCCGGCGCAGGCCTCGGTCTGAGCACCTGCCGTGTCATGGCCTTCTCCATGGGAGGCAACATCGGCCTAAGCTCCACGCCCGGCGAGGGCAGCACCTTCTGGCTCGACATGCCCGAGCAGTAGCACCGCAGCACTCTCTGCTGCCGCCTGCCACCGGCGGCATACCCCGCTGTCGTTCATGCCTGGCGGATGCTCCTGTTGCGGTGCGTGCCTGGCGGTTTTCCCGTCAGGGTCACACGTCTTCTATAAGCTATCCCTAATAGTAAACCTATTACCAATATGAAAAAACAACTTATCACACTTCTTGCCATGACCGCTGTGGCCACTACAGCCACAGCTCAGCTGCCTGTCAAGGTTGAGACCTTTCCCGTGGGGAGCGTCAGACTGGGCAACAGCCAGTTCCTGCGCAACCAGCAGTCAGACATTCACTACCTGCTCGGCCTCGATGCCGACCGCCTGCTTGCACCCTACATGAAGGAGGGCGGGCTGCAGCCCAAGGCCGACAACTACACCAACTGGGAGAACACTGGCCTCGACGGCCACATCGGGGGACACTACCTCTCGGCGCTCAGCTACATGTATGCCGCCACGGGCAACGCCGAGATAGGCACGCGACTCGACTACTTCCTCACCGAACTACGGCGCTGCCAGGACTCCAACGGCTACCTTTCGGGCGTGCCCAACGGACGCAAGATGTGGAAGGAGCTGGCCGAGGGCAACATACGCGCAGCCTCATTTGGACTCAACGACCGATGGGTGCCGTTGTACAATATACACAAGATATACGCCGGACTGCGCGATGCCTGGCTGATGGCCGGACGTGACGACGCGCGCGACATGCTCGTCAAACTGACCGACTGGATGATACAGGAGGTGAGCCAGCTCTCCGATGAGCAGATACAACAGATGCTCGTCAGCGAACAGGGTGGACTCAACGAGACCTTTGCCGACGTGGCCGCCATCACCGGCGACAAGAAATACCTGCACCTGGCCCACCAGTTCAGCGACCAGCGCATGCTACAGCCGCTGCTTAAGGGCGAGGACAACCTCACAGGCAAGCACGCCAACACCCAGATACCCAAGGTCATCGGCTACAAGCGCATCGCCGACCTCGAGGGACTGCCCGACTGGGACCGCGCGGCCAAGTTCTTCTGGGACGTGGTCATTGCACAGCGCAGTGTCTCTATCGGAGGCAACTCCATGCGCGAGCACTTCAACCCCACCAACGATTTCTCTGGACTGCTGGCCAGCGAGCAGGGGCCTGAGAGCTGCAACACCTTCAACATGCTGCGCCTGACAAAGATGCTCTATCAGACCACGGCCGACAAAGCCTACATGGACTACTATGAGCGCGCCCTCTACAACCACATACTCTCCATCTTCAACCCTGTGCAGGGCGGATTCGTCTATTTCACCCCCATGCGCTCGGGACACTACCGCGTCTACTCCCAGCCTCAGACCTCCATGTGGTGCTGCGTGGGCACGGGAATGGAAAATCCTGCCCGCTATGGCGAGATGATCTACGCCCACCAGGGGCGCGACCTCATCGTCAACCTCTTCATCTCGTCGACCCTCACCTGGGACGACCTCACCGTCACCCAGGACAACCACTTCCCCCAGGTGCCCGCCACCGACCTCACCCTTAGCCTGAAGCGCCAGCAGCGCTTCGCCATCAAGATACGCCAGCCCTGGTGGGCCGATGGCTCGATGACTGTCAGCGTCAACGGCAGCGAGGTGAAGCCTAAACTGGAAGACGGTTACCTCGTGGTGAGCCGCCAGTGGAAGGATGGCGACAAACTGCATGTCGACATGCCCATGCACCTCACGGCCATGACCACGCCCGACGGCAAGCCACAGTACTCGTTCCTCTACGGACCCATCGTGCTTGCCGCCAAGACCGGTACCGACCGCCAGGACGGTATGTATGCCGACGACAGCCGAGGCGGGCACATTGCCAACGGGCCGCAGATACCACAGTACCAGATGCCCGCCATCTTAGGCGACTCTGCCAGCCTGCTCTCCCACCTCAAGCCCGTCGACGGCAAGCCCTTGCACTTCACCCTCACCGGACTCACGCTGCCCGCCTTCGAGGGCATGACCCTCGAACCCTTCTACCAGCTCTACGAGTGCCGTTACCAAATCTACTTCCCGCTCTACAACGCCGCCGAGTGGGCCAGCCAGAAGCAGAGGCTCTCCGAGCAGGAGCAGGCGCGCATGGCCCTTGAGGCTCGGACTGTAGACAAGGTCTACTGCGGTGAGCAGCAGTCGGAGAGCGACCACGCCTTCGAGCAGAGCCAGAGCTGGAACGGCACCGACGGCGGCGTGCACTGGCGTCAGACGCGCGGCTCCTTTAGCTACCAGGTGCGCACCGACGGGGCCAAGGAGTTGCGGCTCAAGGGAATGCCCGGACGCGAGCGCGCAGTCATACTCCTCAACGATGTGGCCATAGCCACCGTGAGCTTTGGCCCCAACGGTGAGGCTGTGCAGCCACTGCCCATCGACGCTGCCACGTCGACCATGCGTCTCACCATAGCCCCGGAGAGTGGACGGCAGACTCCACGCATCAGCGAAATCCGCATCTGTAAGTAAACTTGTGTAGGGTGGAACGTTCCACCCTACACCTTATTTATATTTATTATGAGAAACCACCTATCACTATTGATGCTGGCCTTGGCCGTAGCCATGCCTGCCGTGGCCGGTACTCCTGCCTGGCAGGATCCGCAGGTGAACCAGCAGAACCGTGCGCCTCGGCGCACTCATTTTTTCGCCTTCGAGGACGAGACACTCGCCCAGAAGCGCGACAAGACCCAATCCTCGCGCTACCTTACGATGGAAGGTCCGTGGCGCTTCCATTTCGCCAAGGACCACCAGCAGGCTCCCGCCAATTTTTTCCAGCCCCAGTACGACGACACGGGGTGGACTACCATGCCCGTGCCCGGACTGCTGGAGATTAATGGCTACGGCGAGCGCATCTACAAGAACGTGGGCTACAGCTGGGCCACCACCTTCAACTCCAATCCGCCCTTCATCGACGAGACCAACAACTACACCGGCAGCTACCGCCGCTGGTTCACCCTTCCCGACGGCTGGCGCGGCCAAGAGGTCTACTTCCACGTCGGCTCGGCTACGAGCAATCTCGCCATCTGGGTCAACGGACGCTACGTGGGCTATAGCGAAGACTCAAAGGTAGGGGCAGAGTTCTGCCTGACCAAGTACCTCAAGCCCGGACGCAACCTCATAGCCATGCAGGTCATGCGCTGGTGCGATGGCTCCTACCTTGAGGACCAGGACTTCTGGCGCTTCACCGGCATAGCCCGCGAGGTCTACCTATATGCCCGCCCCAAGGCCCATATCGCCGACGTCGTCGTTAGCCAGGACTATGCCAATGGGCAGGGGCTGCTCGAGGCCACCGTCACCCTTGAGGGCAAGGGCACCGTAGAGGCGCGCCTGCTCGACGCCGATGGCCGCCAGGTGGCTACCGGGCTTAAGGCCACCATCGGCGACGCCAAGCCCTGGACAGCCGAGACACCCTATCTCTACACCCTGCTCATCAGCCTGCGCGACAGCAAGGGACAGCTCCTTGAGGTGGTGCCCCAGCGCGTAGGCTTCCGCCGCGTGGAGATAAGCGGTGGCCAGTTGCTGGTCAACGGCAAGCCCATACTCATCAAGGGTGCCGACCGCCACGAGCTGGACCCCGACAGCGGCTATGTGGTGTCTGTGGCGCGTATGCTGCAGGACATCCGCATCATGAAGCAGCTCAACATCAACGCCGTGCGTACCAGCCACTATCCCGATGACCCGCGCTGGTACGACCTCTGCGACGAATATGGCATATACGTCACCGCCGAGGCCAACATCGAAAGCCACGGCATGGGCTATGGCGAGCACACGCTGGCGCGTCGTGCCGACTTCGAGCGTGCTCACCTTGAGCGGCAGGAGGGCAATGTCGCCGTGTTGAGGAATCATCCCAGCATCATTGTCTGGTCGCTCGGCAACGAGGCCGGCTACGGCCCCAACTTCGAGCGCTGCTACGACTGGGTGAAGGCCACCGACAGCTCGCGCCCCGTGCAGTACGAGCAGGCTGGAGCCAATGGCAAGACCGACATATTCTGCCCCATGTATCTCGACTACGGCCATTGCGAGAACTACTCCAAGGGCGACAATCCACGGCCGCTCATACAGTGTGAGTATGCCCACGCCATGGGCAACTCCATGGGAGGCTTTGCCGAGTACTGGACCCTCGTGCGTAAATATCCCAAGTACCAGGGAGGATACATCTGGGACTTCGTGGACCAAGGACTGCGCGACAAGAGCCCCGTCACTGGCCGTGAGATTTTCACCTATGGCGGTGACTACGGGCGCTACCCCGCCTCCGACTACAACTTCAACTGCAATGGCATCATTGCCCCCGACCGCCGTCTCAACCCCCATGCCTACGAGGTGCAGTACTTCTATCAAGACGTGTGGGTCACCGACACTGCCCTCGCCCGCGGGCAGATAGAGGTTTACAACGAGCGCTTCTTCCGTTCGCTCGACGACCTTGAGCTGCGGTGGTTCGTAGGTGGCGGCGACGGTGGCCACCACCACGAAGGCGACCGCCCCCAGGGCTACACCTTCGGCCATGGCGGCACCATCAGCCTCAACGGCATTGCTCCCCAGCAGCGCAAAACCATTGTCGACGAGCAGCTGCGACAGACCATATCCCGTGTGACGAGCCACCACGCCGGCAGCGAGCTCTCCGTGGTTTTCCTGTTCTGTGCCAAGGACGGCCAGCCACTCATCGACAAAGGGCAGGTGGTGGCCCGCCAGCAGTTTGTGCTCACTCCCTACCACTTCCCCGACCTGAGCACTGTCACAGCCAGCAAGCCCCAGCGCGAGGAGACCAACAGCTACATACGTCTCACAGCGGGCGGCACCGACCTCTACATCGGCAAGCGCACAGGCTGGATAGACTATCTCGACCATCAGGGTACGCCACGGCTCGAACCCCGCAAAAGCATAACGCCCGACTTCTGGCGCCCGCCCACCGACAACGACTATGGTGCTCGCCTGCAGCAACGCTTCGCGGCTTGGAGGCAGCCACAGATGAGGCTAAAGCACTTTGAGGGGGCAGCCGACTCGGTAGTGGCACTCTTCGACCTGCCCGACGTGAAGGCCCAGCTGCGCATGACCTATCGGCTCAACAGCCAGGGACAGGTAGTGGTGAGAGAACAGCTCACCGTGACTCCCGAAGCCAAGGTCAGCGAACTCTTCCGCTATGGCATGCAGCTCACCATGCCTGCCGCCTATGACCGCGTGGAATACTATGGTCGTGGCCCTGTCGAGAGCTATGCCGACCGCAAGCACAGCCAGTTCCTTGGCTGCTACAGCGGCGACGTGGCCTCACAGTACTATCCCTACGTGCGTCCACAGGAAAGCGGCAACCACACCGATGTGCGCTGGATGCGCGTGGTCGACAAGCAAGGACACGGCCTGGAGTTCCAGGGCGAGGCACCCATGGAGGCCAGTGCGCTGCCCTTCACCACCCAGCAGCTCGACGATGGCCCCATGAAGGAGAAGCCCTGGGGGCACCACAGCGGCGACCTGGTAGCTCCAGGCACCACGCAGGTGCACATACTACAGCGGCAGATGGGACTGGGCTGCGTCAACTCCTGGGGAGCGTGGCCGCTGTCTCAGTATCGCCTGCCTTATCAGAACTACGACTTCCGCTTCGTCATCAAGCCCCTGTAAAGGGCTGACGGCCTTGCATCGTGACTCTTTCTTCAAGCCTATACCCTCGGAAGGCCCAGGGCAATTGCCCTGGGCCTTCCGAGGGTATAGGCGGCTTTGCGTTAGTGCCAAGCCTGTGCTCCATTTGCTTCTGCCTGCTCTCTTCCCTTGTCGGCTGTCAGCCGTCGGTTAGAAAGTCCACTTGGCAGCGATGGTGGGAATGGCGTAGAAGCGGTTGTTGCGTCCCTGGTTGTCGAAGACGAAGTTGTTTGACACTTCCACCTCCGTGCCTAGGCTGAGTCGTAGCTTTTCGATGCGCTTGCCCAGGTTCCAGAAGTTAAACCACAGCTGAGGCTCGCTCTGCACGATGAGCTGTCCGTTGACGTCGGGGTGTCGCCACATGTCGGCATAGCCGGTGAAGGAGAATAGACCGTGGGCGAAGGTCACTCCCCAGACGGCGGTGAGCTGGAAGGAGCTGAACGCCTGTCGGCGCTGTCCTTTGAAGTATTGCTTGTAGAGCGCCTGCAGCGAGAAGGTGCGGCTAAATTCGGCGCTGGCCCAGTTCCAGGCTCCTCCGGCGAGGAGCGCGTGCTGGAATCGTGTAGACAGCTCGGTGTGCTCTATGGTGGAAAGCCCGCCGTTGTACTCCACGTGGGCTGCCCACTGCTTGTTGTTGGTGATGTTGAACTCGCGTGCCACCTCCCAGTAGGCTCCCGCTGCACCGTCGGTGAAGTAGTCGATGTCGGCGAAGAGGAAGGTGTTGCCCCATTGGTCGGGCTTGTACATCTCAACGGTTGTGGTGACGTTGGGGCGTGAGTTGAGGTTTCCATACAGCGTGTGCCCCAGGTCGTAGTGTAGCTGAATGTTTTGTGATGGTGCCGCCACGGCGGCCGCAATGGCAAGACAGGCCATGCAAGTTTTTTTTCTCATGTTGTTGGTTTGTTTATTATTGTTTGGAATCCCGCTGGCAAAACCAGCGGGCACAGTGGTGCTGGCAGGAATCCCGCTGGCAAAACCAGCGGGCACAGTGGTGCTGGCAGGTCTCCCGCTGGCAAAACCAGCGGGCACAGTGGTTTTATGTGTTGCTCAGTTGGTCGTAGACGATGCGCGCCGTCTCGTCGGGTGCCGACTTGTTGCCGAGCATCTGTGCCAGCTGCTGGTAGGCATCCAGCTGCTGTTGGCGCTGCTGCCCCTGGAGTATGGCCTGCAGATGGCGGCGTATGTTGTCGACGGTGAAGGTGTCGGCCACGAGTTCGGGCACTGCTGGCTGGTCGAGTATGAGGTCGACGAGAGATATGTATTTGACGTTGAGCACTTTCTTACGTAGCCATCCGATGAGGCGTGGCAGTGGTGTCTCGTAGCACACCACTTGAGGCACGCGGAAGAGCGCGGTCTCGAGCGTGGCCGTGCCGCTGGTGACGAGTGCCGCGTGGGCGTTGTAGAGCAGCTGGTAGGTCTGTCCGGCTTGGAGCACCACTGCCTGGTGTCCTTTGGTGAACAGGTTGTAGTAGTCGTGCTCTATGGCCGGTGCCCCTGCCACCACTATCTGGTAGTGGTCGGCAAGAGAGTCGGTGGCCTGGAGCATGGCAGGCAGGTTGTCCTTTATCTCTTGCTTGCGGCTGCCGCAGAGCACGGCGATGATGGGCTTGAGCCTGGGGTCGGCCAGGCCGTTGCGACTGAGGAAGCCATCGTTGGCCATGGGGGCGGTGGTGGCGCAATAGCGGTGCACCTCCTCCTGGGTTGGGTTGCCCACGTAGTGTATGGGGTAGTTGTGCTTGTTTTGGTAGAAGTCAACCTCGAAGGGGAGTATGGAGAACAGCTCATCGATGTCGCGTCGGATGGCTTTGATGCGGTATTCCTTCCAGGCCCATATCTTTGGCGAGATGTAATAGTACACCTTGGGTGTGGGGCTGTTGCCTCTCTGGCTGTGCAAGTGCTTGGCTATGTTGAGGTTGAATCCGGGGTAGTCGACGAGTATCACTGCATGTGGCTGCCAGGTAGCTATGTCGCGCTTGCAGAGTCTCATGTTGCCAAGGATGGTGGGTAGGTGGGTGATGACGGGTACGAATCCCATGTAGGCCAGCTCGCGGTAGTGCTTGACGCAGTGTCCTCCCTGGGCTGCCATGAGGTCGCCGCCGAAGAAGCGGAACTCTGCCTGGCTGTCGATGGCCTTAAGCGCGCGCATGAGGTTGGAGGCGTGGAGGTCGCCCGATGCTTCGCCCGCGATGAGGTAGTATTTCATAATGAGCTTGCTAGAGGGGGGCGGAGACCCCGCTGGCAAAACCAGCGGGCACAGTGTAGGGTGTTGCGCTTTCCTGCTTTCTTCCCTCTGTTGGTTTCTTTGTTTTGTATGGTTGTTATTTGTTGTAGGTTGCCTCTTTTTTTTCGTCCCAAACAGGTTGTAAAGGCAGGCGAGCCGACCGCTTTTCAAAAGGCACTGACTATTTTCCAAAAAGCACTGACTATTTTCTGAAAAGCACTGACTATTTTCCAAAAAGCACTGACTATTTTCTGAAAAGCGCCACGTCATGCGTCCGCCCCCTTTCCTGCTGGGCTTAATGGCCTGTTAGGGCAATGGTTGCTCCAGGTGCTTTAGCTGCTCCATGGCCTCGTAGGCAGTAACGTCGATGCGTGTTGGCGTGATGGCCACGTAGCCGTGGTCCATGGCCCAGCGGTCGGTGTCGTCGGCCTCTGGCTCGTCGTTTTCGTAGCTTCCCACCATCCAGAAGTAGACAAAGCCTCGTGGGTGGTAGCACTTGCTGAGTTCGTTGGTCCATCGTCCTTTCGCCATGCGGCACACCTTGACGCCTCGGAAGGGCTGCGATGGCAGGAAGGGTAGGGGGAAGTTGACGTTGAGGCAGACACCTTGTGGCAGTCGTTGGCTGAGCACTTGAGCGGTGATGCGTTGTATGTACGGCCTTAGCGGCTCGAAGTCGGCGTCGGCGCTGAAGTCGCTGAGCGAGAACGCCACCGAGGGAATGTCTTTCATACATCCCTCAAGAACCACGCCCATGGTGCCTGAGTAGTGGCTGTTGACTGAGGCGTTGTTGCCGTGGTTGATGCCGCCGAGCACGATGTCTGGCTTGCGGTCGACGAGCTGGTCGAGCGCCATCTTCACGCAGTCGACGGGTGTGCCATTGGCCGACCATACCTCTGCGCCGTGGAACGATGGCTGGCGGGTGAGCCTCAGGGGCTGTGTGGCGGTGAAGGAGCATGAGCATCCCGACCTTGGCCCGTCGGGGGCGCACACCAGCACGTCGCCCAGATGGCTCACCATCTGTGTGAGCGACTGTATTCCCTTGGCCTGGTATCCGTCATCGTTGGAAATAAGGATGCGCGGTCGTTGATTTTCCATAAAATATCGGTGTTTTGGCTGCAAAAGTACAAAATAAAGTGAAAAGAAGAAAATGTTTCACGGAAATTGTGTACCTTTGCGCCGTATTTTGCTGTGTAAGCAGCATCAATAAGGTAAAAAGTTAGAAAGATAGTAAACAAACCATGGGAAAAATCATTGCATTAGCCAACCAGAAAGGGGGCGTGGGCAAGACCACGACCACCATTAACCTGGCTGCATCGCTGGCCACGCTTGAGAAAAAAGTGCTGGTGGTGGATGCCGACCCTCAGGCCAACGCGTCGAGCGGACTGGGCGTGGACATCAAGGAGGTGGACTGCTCGCTCTACGAGTGTATCGTGAAGAAGGCCGACGTGCGCGATGCCATCTATACCACCGACATCGAGGGGCTTGACATCATACCCAGCCACATCGACCTGGTGGGGGCCGAGATAGAGATGCTCGAGATGGACAATCGAGAGCGTGTCATCAAGCGTCTGCTCGACCCGCTGGTTGCCGAGTACGACTACATACTCATTGACTGCTCGCCGTCGCTGGGCCTGATTACTGTCAATTCGCTCACCGCCGCCAATTCGGTCATTATTCCCGTGCAGTGCGAGTACTTCGCCCTTGAAGGCATCTCGAAGCTGCTCAACACCATACGCATCATCAAGTCGAAGCTCAACCCCAAGCTCGAGATAGAGGGATTCCTGCTCACCATGTACGACCAGCGCCTGCGTCTGGCCAATCAGATCTACGACGAGGTGAAGCGCCACTTCCAGGAACTGGTGTTTAAGACTGTGATTCAGCGCAATGTGAAGCTTTCAGAAAGCCCGTCGCACGGCCTGCCCGTGATACTCTACGACGCAGAGTCGACAGGTTCGAAAAACCATTTGGCCCTGGCAAAGGAAATCATAGCCAAGAACTAAGAGCTTCTACTGTGTGAAGAGAGTGAAGGGTTGGCTCACGCACACCACCTCCCCTTTCCTTGAGGGGCTAAGATGGCTGCGCCGACAGAGAGCCTGAAGTGCATCGCCTGCGGCGAGTAATCCTTAACTTGATGACCTTCACCCGCAGTGAAGCGACACATTCCCATATTCTAAAGCAAAGAGACAATGGCAGTAAAGAAGAAATATGCAAAGGGAGCCGCGTTAGGCCGCGGTCTCGACGACATAGGCAGCGGTCGCGGCTTGGACGCACTCATCGACACGTCGGAGGTGCGCACGCAGGGCAGCTCTAACCTTAGCGAGATACCCATTAGCCAGATAGAACCCAACCCGGAGCAGCCGAGGCGTGAGTTCGACGCAACGGCCATGAAGGAGCTGGCGGCAAGCATACGCGAGATGGGCATCATCTCGCCCGTCACGCTCAGGCAGGTGGCCGACGGCCGATACCAGATTATCGCTGGCGAGCGGCGCTGGCGGGCATCGCAGATAGCGGGGCTAAGCTCCATACCGGCCTACATACGCACGGTGGAGGACGAGAACGTCATGGAGCTGGCCCTGGTGGAGAACATACAGCGCGAGGACCTCAACGCCATAGAGATAGCCCTGGCCTACGAGCACCTGGCCGAGACCACTGGCATGACCCAGGAGAAAATTTCCGAGCGTGTGGGCAAGAGCCGCACGGCGGTGACCAACTACCTGAGGCTGCTTAAGCTGCCGGCCCAGGTACAGATGGCGCTCAAGAACAAGGAGATAGACATGGGGCACGCCCGTGCACTGCTCTCGCTCGACAGTCCTACTCAGCAAATCAAGCTGTTCAAGGAAACGCAGAAGAATGGCTACTCGGTGCGCAAGGTGGAGGATATGGTCCACCAGATGAAGCAGGTGGGTAGCGCAGCTACTGCGCCCCAGGGCAGGCGGTCGCAGGAACTGCCCGCGGAATACAATACGCTGCGCGAGCGGCTGTCTGAACTGTTCCAGGCCAAGGTGCAGATGACCTGCTCGCCTAAGGGAAAGGGTAAGATCAGCATACCTTTCGACAGCGAAGAGGCACTTGAGCGCATCATGCGCGCATTAGACAACCTGAAGGCGTAAATGGACATGGCACTACACTCGTTTTGCCGATGGCGCGCCTCAATGGTTGTTGTCGTCGTGGCCATGACGCTGGCTGTGGCTCCTGTTGCAGCGCAGACCAACGACCCACTCCCTGCCGACACCACCGCTAATGCGGAGCCTGTGGCCGACCCAGTGTATGAGCCTACCTATACCCAGGTTAGCGGCGACAGCCTGTGGCACCAAACCTTCCATACCGACACGCTGGCCCTCGGCAAGGCTGCGACTGGCACCGACGAACAGCGAACGAAGCGCGACTGGTCTACATGGACGCCCAGCCCGCAGCGGGCAATGTGGCTGGCACTGGTACTGCCTGGAGCAGGACAGATATACAACCGCAAGTTCTGGAAACTGCCACTGGTCTACGGTGGCTTCATGGGGTGCATCTACGCCATGAGCTGGAACAACATGATGTACAAGGACTACGCACAGGCCTATCTCGACATCATGGACGACGACCCTGCCACCGAGAGCTACAACAAGTTTCTCCACCTGGGCCGGCAAATCGACGACACGAACAGAGACCAGTATAAGCAAGTGTTCAAGAAGCGCAAGGACAAGTACCGCCGCTGGCGAGACCTGAGCTTCTTCGTCATGGTGGGCGTCTACGCCCTGTCGGTCATCGACGCCTATGTCGACGCCGAACTATCGGTCTTCGACATATCCAAGGATCTCAGCCTTAAGGTGAAGCCCACGGTCATACCCAACCCCGTAAGCTCCAACCCGCTCTATGCCTCGTCGCTCGGCGTAAACTGTAGCGTCAACTTCTGAATAGTAACGACACCTTATTATATATATAGACAATCAAGCATGAAGAAAACAATTAGTATAGACATCAACAAATGCCAAAAATGGTTACTAACCCTCAGCCTGGCGCTGTTCCTGCCCTTTGCGGCCAGCGCTCAGATAGTGTTCGACGATGATGAGGACGACGAGGACGACGAGGAGGAAGTTGAGGAGGTAGTAGAAGAGGAAGAGGTGGTGGCCGAAGACGAGTTCACCGTTACCGACCTCAAGGGCAATCAGGAGGTAATAGAGTTTCCCGAGGCCATGACCTATGACCTCGACTCGCTGCTCAACCTCTTCATGTCGAAGCGATATATCGAGTCCAGCAACGATTGCAACATGATGGATGTAAACCCCGTCTTCAGCCGAGAGGAATACATAGACCGACTGAGGCGAATGCCTACGGCCATGGAGATGCCCTACAACGACGTGGTGCAGAAGTTCATCGACCGCTACAGCGGGCGGCTGCGCTACTCGGTGAGCTACATGCTGGGCGCGGCTAACTTCTATCTGCCTATATTCGAGCAGGCACTCGAGACCTACGGTCTGCCCTTGGAGCTTAAGTACCTGCCCATCATCGAGTCGGCGCTCAACCCCAAGGCTGTGTCGAGAGTAGGGGCCACCGGACTGTGGCAGTTCATGCTCACCACGGGCAAGCAGTACGGCCTGCAGGTCAACTCTCTCGTCGACGAGAGGCGCGACCCCATCAAGTCATCGTATGCAGCGGCACACTACCTGCGCGACCTCTACAAAATCTTCGGCGACTGGAACCTGGTCATTGCCGCCTATAACTGCGGCCCAGACAACATCAACAAGGCCATACACCGTGCACAAGGCGAGCGCGACTACTGGCAGATATATCCCTACCTGCCCAAGGAGACGCGTGGCTATGTGCCTGCCTTCATTGCTGCTAACTACATTATGAACTACTACTGCAACCACAACATTTGCCCCATGACGATGCAGCTGCCGGAAAAGACCGACACCATCATGGTTAGCCGCGACCTGCACCTGGAGCAAATAGCTGCCGTGCTGGGACTCGACATAGAGATGGTCAGGGCGCTCAATCCGCAGTACCGACGCGACATAGTGCCGGGCAGTAGCGAGCAGCAGTGCGTCAGGTTGTCGCAGATGGACGTGGTGCGCTTCATTGACAACCAAGACTCCATCTTCGCCTACAACGCTGCCACACTGCTCACTAAGCGTAGTGAGGTAGATGTAAGGGAAGACTACGTGCCTACATTCAAGTCGAAGCGTACCAAGGTGGTAAGAAAGCAGAAGGTGAGGCGTAGTCGCAGCGGCAGAGCCTCCAAGCGCTCCAAGGCCACCAGCCGTTCGCGTCGCAGCAGGGGCGCTGGCCAGAGCGTCACCGTCAGGCGCGGGCAAACGCTCTCCGAGATAGCACGCCGCAACGGCACCACCGTGGCCAAGCTCAAGCGTCTCAACGGCATCAGAGGAAACAAAATACAGGCTGGCAAGAAACTTAAGGTGAAGTAAAGAACACTGCCATTGAGCATTCTACTGTCAGTGTGCTCTGTGGTTTTGCCGCAGAGAGTGCTCTCACTCAGAAGAACGACTAAAAAACGAGTAATCATGGATGACGACCAACTAAGGCTGCAACAAGAAACCGACGACAAACTTATCAACGAGGCCTTCAACAAGCTGCTTAGCGACTACTTGGCCTCACGCCACCGCAAGAAGGTTGACCTCATCACCAAGGCCTTCAATTTCGCACGCCAGGCCCATAAGGGCGTGCGGCGGCTCTCTGGCGAACCATACATCATGCACCCCATCGCCGTGGCCCAGATAGCCTGCTCAGAGGTTGGGCTGGGGTCTACAAGCATCTGTTCTGCTCTCCTACACGACGTGGTGGAAGACACCGACTACACCGTGGAGGACATAGAGAATATGTTTGGCCCCAAGATAGCTCAGATAGTCGATGGGCTGACCAAAATCTCAGGAGGCATCTTCGGAGAGCAAGCTTCGGCGCAGGCAGAGAACTTCAAGAAGCTGCTGCTCACTATGAGCGACGACATACGCGTCATCATCATCAAGATATGCGACCGCCTGCACAACATGCGAACGCTCGAGTCGCAGCCTGCCAACAAGCAGTACAAGATAGCCGGCGAAACGCTATACATCTACGCACCACTGGCCCACAGGCTCGGACTGTACAAGATAAAGTCCGAACTCGAGAACCTCAGCTTCCGATTCGAGCATCCCGAGGAGTACGCCTCCATAGAGCAGAAGCTCGCATCAACACAAGCTTCGCGCAGCGAGCTTTTCAGCCAGTTCACAGCCCCCATAGAGCAGGCACTCACACAGATGGGCATACAGTACCAGATCAAGGAGCGCGTCAAGACGCCTTACTCCATCTGGCAGAAAATGCAGAACAAGCACGTCACCTTCGAGGAAATCTACGACATACTCGCCGTGCGCATCATCTTCAAGCCACGACGGCGCGAAGAGGAGGTCAACGAGTGCTTCAACATCTATGTGGCCATATCTCAGATATACCGCTCACATCCTGACCGCCTCCGCGACTGGCTCTCCCATCCCAAGGCCAACGGCTACCAGGCACTCCACGTCACGCTCATGTCAAAGCAAGGGCGATGGATAGAGTGCCAGATACGATCCGACAGAATGGACGAGATAGCAGAGCAGGGATTCGCTGCCCACTGGAAATACAAGGAAGGCGACGCCAACGACACTGAGTATAGCGAGGATGAGAACGAACTCAACGAGTGGCTACGAACCATCAAGGAGATTCTCGACGATCCACAGCCCGACGCCATGGACTTCCTCGATGCCATCAAGCTCAACCTCTTCGCCTCGGAAATCTTTGTCTTCACACCTAAGGGCGAAATCAAAACCATGCCAGCAGGATGTACTGCACTCGACTTCGCCTTCTCCATACACACCTTCCTCGGAAGCCACTGCATAGGGGCAAAGGTCAACCATAAACTTGTGCCACTCAGCCATCGACTACAAAGCGGAGACCAGGTCGAGATACTTACCTCCAAGTCTCAGCACGTGCAGCCGTCGTGGATTAATTTCGTGTCAACTGCCAAGGCAAAGGCCAAGATACAAGCCATCGTCAGGCGCGACAACAGGGAGTTGCAGAAAGCAGGAGAGCAGATGCTCGAAGCCTTTCTCAGAAAGAACGACATCGAACCTACACCTGCTGCAGCAGAAATCATTGCCGACCTACACGACCTCAACCGGCCAGAGGAACTCTTCCTACAGCTCGGAGAGAAAAACATTCTCCTCTCAGAGAAAGACCTTGACTACATCAACACCACACAGCGACAACGAAAGGCAGAAGGCTCGTCAGGGTGGCGAAAGTACGTTCCATTCGTCAAGGCCAAGAAAACAAACATAGACGACCAACAGCCCGACCTCTTCGTCGTGCCAGAAAAGTTCAACCGCAAGAAACCCATCTACATCAACGAAGACTCCATACGCACCTATAAGTTTAAGCACTGCTGTCACCCCATTCCAGGCGACGATGCGCTCGGGTATATCGACAACAAGAAGCAAATTGAGATACACAAGCGAGCCTGCCCAGTCGCAGCAAAGCTCAAGACAAGCTACGGCAACCGCATACTCGACGTGAAATGGGACATGCACAAGCGACTATTCTTTGACGCTGCAATACGACTCAGTGGCATCGACCGAATAGGACTCCTCAACGAAGTCACCCAGATTCTCTCAGCACAGCTCAACGTCAATATCCATACCATCAACATCACATGCGACGACGGCATCTTCGACGGTAGCATAGAGCTACGAGTACACGACCGAGCCGATGTCAAGAGCATCATCAGCAGCCTCCGCGCAGTCACCGACCTCAAGGAAATCTCCGAGATCATGTAGCCACCGTCACCACTCACACTCCCTCTCCCGTCCAGTGTGCTCAGCGGTTTTGCCGCCGAGAATGTCCTCCCGCCACCACCCATTAAACCCCATCAACCCGCAATGAAACACCTCATCACCACCCTCATCGCCACCATCTTCACTCTCACAGCATCCGCTGCCAACTCTACAACCAACTACGACAATCCCGACACCATCGTCGTAGCACGCGACGGAACAGGACAATTCCGCACCATCGACGAAGCCATTGAAGTCTGCCGCGCCTTCATGGACTACCATAAGGTCATCTTCGTCAAGAATGGACTATACAAGGAAAAGCTCATCATACCCTCATGGCTACAGAACATTGAAATCTGTGGACAAGACCCAGAGCACACCATCATCACCTACGACGACCATGCCAACATACCCATACCACAGCGGCCAAAAGGCATGGGAACATTCCGTACATACACCATCAAGGTCGAGGGAAGCGGCATCACATTCAAGAACATCACCATCGAAAACAATGCCGCACGACTTGGACAAGCAGTAGCACTACATACCGAGGGCGACCGCCTCGTATTCATCAACTGTCGCTTCCTCGGCCACCAGGACACCATCTACACTGGAGCCGCCCACTCACGACTCTACTTCCGCGACTGCTATATCACCGGCACCACCGACTTCATCTTCGGACCAGCAACAGCATGGTTCGAACAGTGCCACATACACTGCCTCGCCGACAGCTACATTACGGCAGCCAGCACACCAGCCGACGCCCCCTACGGATACATCTTCAACCACTGCAACGTCACCACAGCACCCAACGTCACAAAGCTCTACCTCGGACGGCCATGGCGCGACTATGGCTACACACTCTTCATGCACACCACACTACCAGCCACCATACGGCCAGAAGGCTGGCACCACTGGCAGAAAAACCGAGAGCACACAGCACGCTACTTCGAGTACCGCAACAGCGGACCAGGAGCCAACACACAAAAGCGAGTCTTATGGAGCCACCAGCTCACCGACAAAGAAGCCAACGCCATCACCCCCCAGCGAGTCTTCTCAGCCATAGGAGCACCATGGCTCCCAGCCTACTAACACCATCCACACCCCGCCCTCTCGTCAAGTGTGCTTGGCGGTTTTGCCGCCGCCACTTCCCGCCCTCTCGTCCAGTAACCGGCGGTATTTCCGCCGGCCCCTACTCCTCCGGCACGTAGATTATTTCCCCCGACTCCAGCTCGTAGGCCACACCTACGCGCCGGCCACTTTCGCCATGCCCGTCAGAAGCCTTGCCAGAAGCCTTGTAGCTCCTTATTCGGCCACCCACCTTCCGAACGATTTCCATGTTGTTCTTACCAGGATTTTTCACTACCGTGAAATCCTCCTTGCCAAACACCTCTCCCATGTTTATGTGCATCACCATAGCCACCATCAGCGCCACGGCGAACACCATAGCCACGTCAAACAGGTTCACCACCACGCTCAGCGGATCGCCGTCATCCTCCTGCAACAGACTGCTCTTACGCTTCCTTCTCATGTCCTTCAATACGTTTTTGCCACTCAAAGTCCAGACGGCTCGCATCCATCACATGCCAGCGAGCTTTCAGCTGTTGCGTGAACAGACCTACCGCCGATATAAACAGACCTACAACCGTCGCCGAAAACACCACCTGCATGTTGTAAGCCATGCCGGCTATGTCGCCAGTAGACAGACCCACCAGAGCTGGAGACATCGATATCAGCGTGCCAATCAGACCCAGCACTGGCCCCAGCTTAGTCAGCAGGCGCGACAGGTTTACGTCCTTCGCTGCCTCCGCCTCAAACTGCGTCACCACGTACTCGCCCCAGGCCTCAGAGGGTGGCTGCGAGAGTAGCATAGTTTCATACTTGGCATAGAGCGTGCCACGACCGTTCCCTCTGCGCCCCATCCACTGGCGGTAAGTGCCTGCCAGGAGCAGCAAGGAGCGCACGAAGAAGAAAATGAGCAAGATGATGTCCGGTATGAGTAGCATGTTCGCTATACCGAACAGGGTTTGTGAGATATACTGCATAGCAATGTTTTGGGTATTCAATGAAGGTAATGGATTGGCCACAATGGGCAGTAGAAGCGTTGTGAGGGTCGCTGCGATGGTGAGCAGCAGATGGAGCGTGCGGCGGTCGGTGGCCATGGGCAGCAGCCGCCTCATCCCTATGGCTGCCAGTGGCAGCACTGCGGCCACCGTCACACCCACCAGCACGCCTGTGGCGAGGAAGGGTAGGCCCACCAGGACAAATAGTAGCCTCACCATCACGAAAGCTGCCCCAGCCACCACCAGCAGGCCCGGGTAGGCTGGCAGAAGGATGGTCAGCAAGGCATCGCCCATGACTGCAATGGCCACGCTCTGCAGCAGCGGCACGCTGTGCAGCCAGCCCTCTACCTGTGGCTTGGAGAGCGTGGCCGCCGGCTCGGCCACCATGCACAACGCCACGCCCACCACTGCGGCAAAGACCCAGGGGGCGAGGCGGTGCGGCAGCAGGCTTAGCTTGGCAGCACACTGCAGCAGCGCAAGTAGGACTATGAGGTCAGTGGCGAGAGTCATGGTTTCGGCGCAACCAGAACGTGAACAACAGAAGCACCAGTGCTATGCCTACATAGACCAAGCCTGTCCAGAGCCATAAGCCAGAGGCTTCGGCCTCGGCTGCATGGGTGGCTGACTCGGCAGAGCTGGAG